>JGI24713J26584_10000063_pt1 | contig 63044 bp, 54 predicted proteins | sample BioPla4DNA1_FD_26584 | JGI IMG/M metagenome (IMG submission 26584) | reverse complement strand
CGCCGATGGTACTGGCCGGGCGACTGGCTGGGAGAGTAGGTCACTGCAAGGAATCTATTTCACAAAGCCCGCTTGAAAAAGCGGGCTTTTTCCTTTTTAACGTTTTATAGATTTTTTACAGATTTACTAAAAAAAGCGGCAAGAAGATGCAATAGGTTAAAATATTACAAACAATCTACTTACCAATGCAGGAACTAATTGTTTTATAGCGAATTGTAATAGCGGTTAAATTATTCCCCGGAAACAAAGCTTCCCCTGCCTGGGAACAGGGGTTTTTATCTGCTTTCGGTTATATTGCAACGCCTTGTTAAATAGGAATGAAGGAGGTGGCTTTGGGCACCAAAATAGAAAGGGAGAAACGGTTATTTTCAGAAACACAGGGGGGAAAATAGAGTGGCTTATTTATTGGGATACGACATTGGGAGTTCATCGATTAAAGCGACATTATTGGAAGCGGAAACCGGGAAGGTCGTCGCTTCCTTTACCTCTCCCGAAGATACAGAGCTTGATATGGCCGTACCCGAACCGGGTTGGGCCGAGCAGGACCCGGAAAACTGGTGGAAACATATTAAGGCCGCCACTGCGGGAATCAAAAATAAATCAGGGGTAAACCTCCATGACGTCAAGGCCATCGGGATCGCCTACCAAATGCACGGCCTGGTCCTGGTCGATAAGGACCTTAAGGTTTTGCGGCCGGCGATCATCTGGTGTGACAGCAGGGCGGTACCCATTGGTGAAGAGGCTTTCCAGGCGCTGGGGCCGGAGAAATGCTTAAAGCATCTCCTTAACTCGCCCGGTAACTTCACCGCTTCGAAATTAAAATGGGTCAAGGATAACCAACCCGATATCTACCAGAGAATTTATAAATTCATGCTGCCCGGGGATTATATAGCTATGAAGCTTACCGGTGAGGTTAAGACCACCGTCTCCGGTTTGTCCGAAGGGATCCTCTGGGACTACCTGGAGCAGCGGCCTGCCGATTTTCTCCTGGATTACTACGGGATCTCTGCCGACCTGTTACCGGAGATCACCCCGCTCTTTTCCGTACAGGGCGAAGTCACGAAGGAGGCCGCGGACGAACTGGGCCTGGCCCCCGGGACAAAAGTCTCTTACCGTGCGGGTGACCAGCCGAACAACGCCTTCTCCCTGAGTGTGCTTTCCCCGGGTGAAGTGGCGGCGACCGCCGGGACCAGCGGTGTAGTTTACGGCATCTGCGACCAGCCCCTTTATGACAAGGAGTCCCGGGTTAACACCTTTGTCCATGTGAACCACACAGCGGATAATCCCAGTTACGGCGTGCTGTTGTGCGTGAACGGCACCGGGATCCTCAACCGCTGGTTGAAGAATACCTTCGCCGGCGCTACTTATAAGGAAATGGACCAAATGGCCTTAGATGAGGCTCCTCCTGGCTCCGCCGGGCTCTTCTTCTACCCCTATGGAAACGGGGCCGAGCGGACCCTTGGCAATAAGAACCCCGGAGCCGCCCTTGTGGGACTGGACCTGAATGTCCATGGACGGCCGCACGTCTTCCGCGCCGCGCAGGAAGGGATTGTCTTCGCCCTTAACTACGGTGTGGAGATCATGAAGCAGATGGGGCTCGAGGTGGACACGGTGAAAGCCGGTAAAGCCAATATGTTCCTGAGCCCGTTGTTCCGGGAGGTCTTTGCCATGATAACCGGCGCCTGTGTGGAACTTTACAACACCGACGGCTCGCAGGGCGCTGCGAGAGGCGCTGGCCTTGGCGCCGGCATTTACCGGGACACCGAGGAAGCCTTTGTCGGCCTGACCCCTGCGGGGATTACGGAGCCGGACGCAGCAAAAGCCGCCCAGTACAAAGAGATCTACCTGGAATGGGAGGCGAACCTCAAAAAACTCCTGGGGTAAGGGTAGCTTAAAGACCAAGACAAAACCAAAGGCTTTCAAGATGCACCAAGCAGCCGTGAAAACGGCTATTGGATAGAAAAAAACAAACGTTTGCAGGAGGGAAAAAAAGTGACAAAAGCTTTCCACAGCATTTGCCGGTGGACATTCCACGCTGGCAAGGGAGGCTTCCTTCCGGCTAATATCCGGCCGGCATGGGCCTCTGACAAATTGGATACCGTTGGTGTAATCAAATTAATCAAAGAGAAAATTGCTCCGCGGCTGCCGGAGAACATCGTCCTTGGGTACGAAGTCCATTACGACACGGAGATCGATGAGAACAATGCCGCGGCCGTGGCCGATGCGCTGGTGGATGCCGGAATGTACCTGGCCATGATTACCCCGGGCGCCCACAGCCATTTTGCCTACGGCGGGTTGGCTTCTCTCGACCCGAACGAGCGGGCAAAAGCTAACGAACTGGGGACAAAGACCGTGGATCTGGCCTACGGACCCTTGCGCAAGGCCTGGCATCCGGAGGTCCCGCCTTCCCTGGTAATCTGGAACGGTTCCTTCGGCTATGACCTGGCCACCCCGGCGATCCGCCAGATGTACCAGTACCTCAAAGAGGGTATCGCTGGTCTCTGTAAACATGAGGAAAAAGCCGGCGGCGAAATGTACATTGGTATTGAGCCCAAGCCGAACGAAGGCCATCCGGCCATGCTTCTGCCGACAGTTGCTTCGGCGATCCTCCTCTTCAGGAAGATCGAGGAAGAGTTTGGCGTCTCCCGGGCGAAGAAGGGTGTTAACAAAGAGTTTGGTCATAGCGAAATGATCGGCCTCGATCACGTCTATGACAGCATGGAGGAACTGGATAACGATGCCATGGTCCACATGCACCTGAACAGCCAGGGTTATAACGACAGCATCACCCTTGGCGGCCCTGGGAAATTCGACATTGACCACGGTACCAAGATTACCGGGATGAATATCGCCATCGCCGCTCTCCTGGACGAGTACGGCTTCAACCGCTGGAAAGGCCATGACATGCAGCCTCGCGGCTATGACAATGAGGAGCAGGCTATCGACCGGGTAATCAGAAGCGTCCTCAGCTGGGAAGCCTGTGCCAAAGCTGCCGCGGAACTGAACACCGATGAACTCACCAAGCATCTGGCAGCGAGAGAGACAGGCCTCGCTGAAGATATGATGAGAGACGCCTTGGTTAAAGCCCACAAGTACTTCAACGAGATGTACAAGGGCTAATAGGCGAAAGAAGAAAAAGACCGGCGGCATATAGCCGCCGGTCTTTTTCTTTTGAAGAGACTGGGCTATCCCAAGTTTCATCAAGGAGCCGCCAGAAGCTCCGCCAGCATCCGGGCGTTGATGACCGCCTGGCCGGCGTGATGGTTGTTAAAAAAAACAAAGGTCGTCTTGGCCTGGGCGGATAATTCCAGGATGGCTGGGCGCCATTCCTCCAACTCGGCGGGGGAGTACAGGTAATCATAGCGCTCCCAGGCCTCGTCATGCTTCCACCAACGGGCGGCATTCCGGCCATGAAAGCGCAGGTAAGCCAGGTCGGAGGTGACTCGTGCCACCGGCGGCATCAGCCCGCGCAAGCGGGGTTCGTCAACGCAGCAAAACCCGAAGCCCAGGCCGGATAGGAAAGAAAAAACCTCTTCCCTCACCCAGCCGGCGTTACGGAACTCCACCACTGCTGGGAGATCGCCCAGGGCCTCCCGGGCGAAACATAAATACTCGAGATTCTCTTGGGTGAATTTGAAACCCCAGGGAAACTGGAGAAGGACACACCCCAATTTACCGGTGGCAAGCAACGGGGTTAAGGCCTCGCGGAAACGGTGGAAAATCTTCCCGGTTTCCGCCGGGTCTTTACTGATTTCGTGGGTCATGGATTTATGGGCCTTTAAACAGAAGGTAAAATCGGCAGGGGTTTTCCGTTCCAGCCCGGTAATGCTTTTGCCCCCGGGCATCTGGTAATAGGTGAAATTAATCTCCACGGTTTTGAAGGCCTGGGCGTAAAAGGGCAACATCGCCGCGGACGCTAGCCCCTCCGGGTAAAAAGGTCCCCGCCAGTCGTCATAGGAAAAACCGGAAGTCCCGATAAGAATTTTCCCCATTTTCTCACTCCCCGGCAAGAAGATTCGCGGCCCGGATCAGAATATCCTCCCCATATTTCCGGCGCAACCGGTCGAGGACCGGCTCCAAATTATCGGCGCCCGGGTGGATCTCGGGAAAGAGCGAAAGCTGGCGCCGGGCGGCCTCTTCCGGGATCAGGCCGGTGGCGGTCACCCCCAATCCCTTGACGGGCAGCCCTGTCCAGCGGGTAAAGAAGAGTTCCCGGGCAGCCGGGGCCAGTTGCGCCTCGCTGGTGGCGGCAAACGGCAACTGCCGCTGGAGGGTCCGGGTCTCGATCTTCTTCTCATTCACCCGGGCCCGGATCTTCACCCGTACCCCTGTGGCCAGCAGTTTTTTTTCCCGGAGACGGAAAGCGGCTTTGCTGCTTAAAACCCAGATCACCCCTTCCAGCCGGCGGGCGGAGATGAGGGGGGTGGGGAAGGTGGTCTCATGGCCGATGCTTTTTTCCGGCGGGCGCCGGTCCAGGGGAAGAACGGGCTCGTCGTTTATGCCCCGGGCGGCATGGTAAAGCTTTTCCCCCCACAAACCGAAGACCGCCCGGAGTTTCGCCAGGGGGACGGCGGCCAGTTGGCCCAGGGTGGTAATGCCGGCCGCCTCCAGGACCTCTGTGGTTTTTGGGCCGATACCGGGGCAGACGGAGACAGGCAGCGGCGCCAGGCGCCCGGGTAATTCACAAGCGCGGATGACACAGAGGCCGTTGGGTTTTGCGGTTTCTGTGGCGATCTTCGCCACCAGTTTGTTGGGTCCGGCCCCGGCGGTGACGGTCAAACCGGTTTCCCTGAAGATTTGCCGCCTAATCTTCTCTCCCAAAACCTCGGGCGGTTCAGGGGCGCCCGTCAGGTCCAGAAAAACCTCGTCTACGGAATAGGCCTCCACCAACGGGGTGTATTGCAGGTAGATCGCCAGCAGGCGCAGGGAGTAGGAGAGGTATTTCGGGATGTTGACCGGGAGGAAAACCCCGTGCGGGAGCAAGGCCCGGGCTTGAAAAAAAGGGATACCCGCCTTTACCCCAAACTTCCTGGCCTCGTAGGAGGCGGCGGTCACAACACCGTGTTCCAAAGGGAGTCCGCAGACGACCACCGGCCTGTTCCGGAGACGGGGGTTGGATGCCTGTTCCACTGCGGCAAAAAAGGCATCGGCGTCAATATGAAAGATCAACCGTTCTGCACGGGCGTAATCACTCATGGTAGATCCGGAGCAGGTCCCACTGGAGGGAACGGGTGTGAAAACATAACTCATAGAGGTTGGCCCCGTCGGTGACAACGGAGAAAAAGAGGCGCCGGGCTTCGCCTTCATAATCGCTCCAACTGGCTGTAACCCGGGAAATACGGTAGTTTCTTTGGCGCCAGGTAAAGATACGGGGCGCCACCGTTGAGCGGGAAAAGACCGCCACCACAGTGACCGGCTCTTTGATCTCCTCAAACATCGCCGGATGCTCCTTTACCAAACATATGTTCGATTAGATTATAGCATAGAAGCCGCGCGGAAACAAGCGCTTGATTTTTCCAATCTCCGGGCAAAACCCCATCTATACAGGCTATTTGTGACGAAAGGCTTGACATGGATCCTGACTCGTGATATAAGTATCTTCAAAAGCAGGGAAATTCTTGCGGTAAAAGACAAATCATAAATACCGGTCACGAGAAAACCGGAAGAGAAAGAGGCACCGATGGCAGAAGGGATTTTCGCTGAGACCATAAGGCAAGCCTGGCCCTTAATATTGACAGCAGCGGTCACCTACGTCAACTGGTTGATCTTATTAGGCCTTGGCCTGCAAATAAACAAAATTAGAGCGAGGAAAAGCATCCTCTTGGGCTTTACCTTGGCGCTTGCCGCCGTTGATTTCCTTGGGAAACAGGCGATTTCCGCGCAGTTTGGCTTTTTTTGCGCAATCCCCCTGTTTCTTCTTTTCTTTAAAAAACGGTGCCGCTTGTCTTGGCTACCACTCCTGGTAACGGCGCTGGTCGTCTTTTCCCTGGCAACTTTCAGTAAAATAGCGCTCACTGGCAGTTTCCGGTATTTTCATGGCAGGTTTGAGGAGTATTTCCCCTACCAAAGCCTGATTATTATCAGCCGCGAATTTTCGGGAAGCCTCTTTCCCGGTTTCATCCTGTTGGTTGCCGGCCTCTTGGATATTTCTTTTACCCCGTTTACCCCAAAGCGGGTCCAAGCGGGGCTCCTGATGGTCGGGCTTTTTACATTATTGATCTTCCTGACCAGTCTTCTTTTTATCAAAAACTTCAACCTTATTATAGAAAAAGACAGCAATTCAAGGCTCCTCCAGCTATTGTGGGGGCAATTGTTTATGGCCGCTTCGATGGTCGGTCTCTTACTGCTTATCCGTTCCCATTTAATCGAAGAAAAAGAACGGGAGCTGGATGAAGAGAGGTTAAAAGAGAGCAAACGCTTATTGGAGACCTTGGCCAGTGAATACCGGGAGTTCCGTAATAAACTGCAAGTGATGGATATGATGGTCGCAGCCGGTAAAGGCGAAGCCCTGGGCAAATACATCCAGGAGGTGGCCGGGGAGATCAGCGCCCGTAATCAGCCGGATTATTCGGATCCAATTATCAAGGCGACGCTCCTCTCCTGGCGGATCCGGGCCCGCGAAAGAGGAATTTCAATTATTGATCAGAATAATGTGGTGCCGGTATGGCCCAAACCCCAGAGAATAGCCGGGGAGATTCTCAGCAAAGCCTTGGGGGTATTGATTGAGGAGGCTTCCCGTTTGCGCTGTAATCAAGTGATCGTCTCCGGAGTGGAAAGAGCGGGAAATTCCGGTTTTCAGCTCCAAATCTCCTCGGATGAGGAAAAAAGCGCGGGGATAATGAGGATCTTTTCGCTTTCTGCAGAGAGGCGGAGCCCTTTGGAGGATTTAGTGGCCAAGGCTAACGGGCAGATAGAAATAATCGCTGATGGAATAATTATCTGGTTGCCCGGGAGATTTGCAGAGAAAAAAATGTCATTGAGAGGATAAAACCAATTAGGCAACCAGTGGTGTTCTTAAAAATAAAAAATGGCGGCCCCGGAAGGAGTCGAACCTTCGGCCAACGGTTTAGGAAACCGCTGCTCTATCCTCTGAGCTACGGGGCCGCAAATCTTTTGAGGTTTTATTTATTTTATGCGGTTATAGGCAAGCGGGCGAAAAAAAATAAGCCCGGAATATTTTTTTATGGCGCGCCCGGTAGGATTCGAACCCACGGCCTTTTGATCCGTAGTCAAACGCTCTATCCAGCTGAGCTACGGGCGCGCAAAATCATTCTCTATTAATATTACCATAAAGCCGGTACCCGGTCAAGATGGGGTTTCTTGCTTCTTGAAGCTTTACCCTGACTTCCTGACAGGATCCGGGTTAATGCAGGAGTAATTTTCCGTTTGCGTGAAGCCGGGCATGAATCCCCGAATCGTCATTTTCAAACCTGTAAGCCCGGTCGCCGATTTTGATTATCACCTTCGCATAGACTCTTTGGGCAGATGGCAAAAACATATGCAAACTTTTTGCCAAAACACCCCAAATACATTATCCACCAGAAATATTACTGTACCATAAATGAAACTTTACTTTACCATAAAGGTATGATTATAGAAAGGGAAGATGTATCTAAAAAACCATTAAGAGGATGGGAAGAAAGGCAGGGATACGTATAAAAACCCTGTTTTACTTTACTTTTCCCTTACCCTGTGCGATAATGGTGTCATAATCATAGATTTAGCTTTAGGATTTCTCTAATTCCGGGGAATACATATTATTACAAAACTGATATTGACATATGATGATCGTGAATATAATTTTTATATCCCTGGATTAAGAGATTATCCTTCAGCTTAATCTATGAGCAGCAATGACAGAAGGAAGTGGAGGTGTTTTTTGTGTTGAGACGAAGGTTTCTCTGGAGCATCCTGGTGGTGGTCATCACTGTAACGCTCCTCACCGGGATGCCGGGGTGCCGGAGCGGTAATCTACCTGATGAGTCTTTTACTCCCCCTTATTCGTATGTCCCCAATACCGGCCTGCAAAAAGATAAACTTCCGGAGGATTTGTCCGAGTTAGCCGAGTGGCCGTTGAGGGACTTGGCGGATGTGCTCAATTTTCATGTGGGCACAGCGGTTGCTTATACAGCTCAGACTTTTCCCAATAGCGAGCAGTACGTCGAGGTACTTACACGCGAGTTCAACGCCGTGGTGGCGGAGAATGTCATGAAGTGGGATACTATCCGTTGGAGTGAGTCCTCGTATAATTTTGGTCCCGGAGATGCCATTGTCGACTTTGCGGAAGAGAACGGGATGATGGTCCGCGGCCATACCCTGGCCTGGCACTCACAGAATCCTAGCTGGCTTATGGGGAAGAATTACTCGCGGGAAGAAGCCATTCAAGTACTGGAAGATTATATTAAGACAGTTGTTGGCCACTGGAAAGGCCGGATCAAGGAATGGGACGTGGTAAACGAGGCTATCGATGACAATGGCAAGAGGCGTGATAGCATCTGGCAGCGCTGGATTGGTGATGACTGGATCGAGATCGCCTTCCGGGCGGCTCATGAGGCGGACCCGGATGCTTTGCTCTTCTATAACGATTATAACCTCGAGTTTTTAAACAGTGCGAAACAGAATGCGGTCTATGATTTACTCAAAAAGTTGCTTGCTAAAGGCGTGCCAATCCACGGTGTCGGTTTTCAAGGACATTTTGGCTTGGAATATGGTGGCGCGCCGTCTAAGGCAACTATAAAAGCAAGCATTGACCGTTTCGCCAAATTGGGGTTGTATGTTCAATTCACCGAAATAGACGTCAGAATACCAAAAGATGTTACTCCGCAGAAACTGCAAGAACAAGCAAATTCGTACCGTAATATTTTCAGCGCCGCCCTGGAACACCCGGCCTGTAACGCCGTGCTCGTTTGGGGAATTCATGACGGGCATACGTGGGTTGACTATGTCTTTCCGGGAACTACGGCACCACTTCTTTTTGACGCTGAATTCAACCCGAAACCGGCCTATGATGCGGTCCGGGAATGCCTCATCGCTGAGATCGAACGGAGGCTAAAGGCAGAGGAAAACGGGCAATAAAGATCCAGTGGGCGCACATCTGTGCGCCCTTATTTATCTCCCTTTTCCGGTTTTGGCCGGGGAACCGGCCCCCTGTCAGTTTCTCACATACGTCAACAACAAACAGTAACAGGAGGTAATTTATGATGATGAAGGCGCAGAGTCTTTGGCCTGGTCTTTATAGCAGTCATGGCAGTAATCCTGGTCACCGGGATGCCCGGGTGCAGGAACCCGGTGGAGATTGATACTTCCCCTCCGTATCTGTGGGATTTCCGCCCGAGGAAGATTTGAAAGCAAACGAAGAAAACGGAGAAGAGGGCTGAAAGAGAGAGAATAGAGAGGAAGGAGAAGAGGACGGGGGAGAAGAAGAACAAGAAGGGGAAAGTTGAGGCACTACCCTATACCCGTCGCCAACCGGCGCCGTCCGGTAGGACGCCGTTACCGGGGGCCGGCAGCCCTGTTCCCGCAGGGCGGCGGGTATTGCCGGCGGTTTCGACTAAGCGGATCTGGTTCGGGGTGAAGAATGTGGACCGGGAATTGGATGAAAAATTCATGGCCGCCGCCATCGAAGAGGCAAAAAAAGCNNTGGCCNTGGCCGAGGTGCCGGTGGGGGCGGTNNTTGTTCATGAGGGAGAGATCTATGCCCGCGCCCACAACCTCCGGGAGACCCTGGCGGACCCGGTCGCCCATGCGGAGATCCTGGCGCTAAGGGCGGCCGCGGAGAAACGGGGCAACTGGCGGCTGGACGGGATGACCCTTTATGTGACTTTGGAACCCTGTCCCATGTGTGCCGGAGCGCTGGTTAACGCCCGCCTGGACCGGCTGGTATTTGGGGCCTTTGACCCCAAGGCGGGGGCGGTTGCCTCCTTATTCAACCTGGTCCAGGATGAGCGCCTCAACCACCGCCTGGCGGTCACCGGGGGCGTGCTGGCCAAAGAAGCCCAGGATTTGTTGAGAGGTTTTTTCCAGGCCAAACGGGCGGGTTCTTTACGATTGCGGAAAAACCCTTGACCTTTTGGGAAACACCGTGTAAAATTTGAAGTAGCGGGGACCGCCCTGCTGATCACGGAGAGATGGCTGAGTGGTCGAAAGCGCCCGCCTCGAAAGCGGGTAGGGGTTCACGCCCCTCGCGAGTTCGAATCTCGCTCTCTCCGCCATTTTACTCTTTGACAGGTATCTATCATTATTGACCACGGAGAGATGGCCGAGTGGTCGAAGGCGCACGCCTGGAGAGCGTGTAGACGTTAACGCGTCTCCTGGGTTCGAATCCCAGTCTCTCCGCCAGAAAATAACCCGGCTTATTGCCGGTTTTTTTTACCCGGATAAACCGGGTTGGACCCGGTAAAACCTGATTCTTGTTATTTAAAAAAAAAGATGATATACTAGATAGGGTATCCTATTGGCCGTGCTAGATGGGGAGGTAGCGGTGCCCTGTAGCCTGCAATCCGCTATAGCAGGATCGAATCCCGTCTTTGAGGCGGCTTTTTGTAGCGCCGGCTCCGGTAAGTGGTGTTGAAGGCCGGGTCCTGTGCGACGGAGACCGGTGAACCCCGCCAGGTCCGGAAGGAAGCAACGGTAAGCCGGGGACTCCGGGTGCCGCAGGGCAGCCTGGCTGGAGCTAACTGCCGGGGTACGACTGGAAAGAGTCGTCGAAGGGCGGTGCACGGCCTAAATTCTTACCCGCCGCAAAGGCGGGTTTTTCTAAACCGTAATTTTTGTTAAAATTGGGTAAGAGGAGAAATTTACCGGGAGTTTAGTAAAGGAAGATAGAAGATAAAGGAAAGAACAGATGCGGGTGGTTAAAGCCCTGGCACGGGCGAAAATAAACCTTTCCCTGGACATCCTGGGCAAACGAAGCGACGGGTACCACGAACTGGAAACAGTAATGCAATCGGTCAGCCTCTCCGATGAGTTGGTTTTCCGGCCGGCGGCGAAGGTTTCCTTGACCGTCTCCGACCCTGACCTGGCGGTGGACGAGAGTAATACGGTGTTAAGGGCGGTTCGCCGTTTGCAGGAAGTGGCCGGGAGCGACCGAGGGGTCGAGATTTTCTTGGAGAAAAGGATCCCGCCCGGGTCCGGCCTGGGCGGCGGTAGCGCCGACGCCGCTGCGGTCCTGGTGGTTTTGAACCGTTGGTGGGGTTTGAACCTTCCCCTGCCGGCTTTGGCAGAGATCGCTGCGGACGTCGGCAGTGATGTGCCCTTCTGCTTGACCGGCGGCACGGCCCTGGTGCGGGGAAGAGGCGAAAGGGTCTCCCCCCTGCCCCCGCTCCCCGCGGCCCGGATCCTTCTGGCCAAGCCCCCCGTTGCCGTGGCCACCGCCGAGGTTTACCGGTGTTTTCGCGCGGAGGCGGCGGGCCGGCGCCCGGAGACAGGGAAAATAATCGCGGCCGTCAAAAACGGGCGGATCCACCAGTTGCCAAGCGCCTGGGGAAATCTCCTGGAAAAGGTGGCCTTTGAACTCCTGCCTGAGTTGGCGGAGGCCAAAAAATGGCTGCAAAACTATGGCTTGCCGGTGCTGATGACCGGCAGCGGTCCGACGCTTTTCGCCCTTTTACCCGAAGGGTTTCGTCAGACCCGGGAGGTAAGGATGGCTCTTGCGGAAAAAGGCTGGTGGACCCATCTGGGCCGCCTGACCGGGAAAGGAGTGGCGGTCCGGACCTGCCGGAAAGGAGGAAAAGAGAGTGGAGAGAAAACCGCTGGCACCGATTGATCTTGATAGTTACAAACCCTTGAGGGAACTGGTTTTTGAGGCGCTGCGTGAGGCGATCATCACCGGGCAGTTGCCACCGGGCGAGCGGTTGATGGAGATCCAATTAGCCGAGGAACTGGGAGTAAGCCGGACGCCGGTGCGGGAGGCCATCCGCAAGTTGGAGCTGGAAGGGCTGGTGGCAATGGTCCCCCGGAAAGGCGCCTATGTTGCCGGGATCTCTCTTAAGGATCTGATTGAGGTCTTTGAGATCCGGGGCGCCCTTGAAGGGTTGGCGGCGGCGCTGGCGGCGGAGCGCATCACCGATGAGGAACTGGATGCGCTCGAGCGTCATCTGGTGAAGGCTGNGGAGGTTATTGAACGCTCGGATCTCAACGGGATGGTGGAGATCGACACCATGTTTCATTCTTTATTATATAAGGCCAGCCGGAACGAGCGTTTGGCCTATACCATCAATAACCTGAGGGAACAGATTCACCGTTTCCGGCAGACTTCCCTTTCCTACCCGGGGAGGATGAAAATCGCCTTGGAAGAGCATAAGGCGATTGTCGAGGCGATTTCCGCCCGGAACCCGGATTTGGCGCGGGAACTGGCCCAGGAACATGTGGAGAATGCCGAAAACAGTATTATGCAGGTAATCCGGGAAGAACGAAAAAAGTGAAGGGGGAACCTGTATGGACGCGGTAATCCTTGGCGGGGCTGAGAATACGGGCGCCCTAAAAAAGAGCGCCGGCGCCCGGTATGAAGCGCAGATCGAGATTGGCGGCAGGCCGATGATTGACTTTGTCGCCGCCGCCCTGGAGCAACTGGAAAACATTGACCGGGTTGTGGTAGTGGCTGCGGAAGAAGTAGCCGCCGGCCTCAAGGGCAAGAAAATATGGAAGGTCGTCCCGCCCGGGCCGGATATGGTGGAAAGCCTCCACCGGGCGCTACGCGTTCTCCAGCAGGGAGAAAATGTCCTGGTTCTCACCGCCGACATCCCCTTGATCACCGCTGAAGCGTTGCGGGATTTTCTCCGGCAGTGCCAGAAAAGGGAGGCGGAGATCTATTATTCCCTGGTGCCGCGGCAGGTGATTGAGGAACGGTTCAAGGGTGTGCAGAGAACCTATGTTCGCCTAAAAGATGGCACCTTCACCGGGGGAAATGTGGTTTTGCTTGACCCGGAAGCGGTTTTGGCCTACAGCGACTACCTCCGCCAGGCCGTGCAATTGCGGAAACACCCTGTCAAGCTCTGCCGTTTGCTGGGGATTAAGTTTTTCTTAAAATTTTTGGGAGGGCAGTTGACGGTCTCCGAGATCGAGGCCCGGGTGGAAGAGCTCATAAAACTTAAGGGCGCCGGGGTGGTTACCATGTATCCGGAGATCGGCATTGATGTGGATAAACCCAGTGACCTCCAGTTCGCCCAAGCCATCTTGGAGCAGCGGGCGACCGGCTTGTAGTTTTAATTTTATGACAACTACAGTGGATAAACCCCTACCTGCCTGGCAGGTATTTTTTTTTTAGAAAATATGTCAAATAAAAGAAGGAGTTTTCCAAATCATGTCGAAAATATAATTGCTTACATTATTTCCAAAAAGAGGTGGGACCATGAACATCACGGATGTGCGCTTAAGGAAATTGGAGAATGGCACAAAGATGAAGGCCATTGCCTCAATTACCATTGACGACGCTTTTGTCGTCCGGGAGATCAGGGTGATCGAGGGACAGAACGGTTTATTTGTGGCCATGCCCAGCAGGAAAATTCCTTCCGGCGAATTCAGGGATATCGCCCATCCAATCAACTCGGAGACCCGGCAGATGATCCAGAATCTCATTCTGGAAGAGTACAGGAAAGCGGAGTAGGCCAGGTCTTGTTCGCCCTTGACATGGGCGGGAGGTATTTGCTATAATCGTCTTTGGATGGGGCGTCGCCAAGCGGTAAGGCACGGGACTTTGACTCCCGCATACGTTGGTTCGAATCCAGCCGCCCCAGCCAAAACCTGTCTTACGACTCTGCGAGCGGCGGAGTTTTTTTTTGCCGCGTATCCCGTAAACTAGCGGACCGGGAAGCTTTCACCGGCGCAGACGAACGCAAGACGACGAGGGGGATTCTTTATGTCGGATTTGAAGGTTGTGATTCTGGCCGCCGGAAAAGGAAAAAGGATGAAATCAAAATTACCCAAGGTATTACACCCGGTCTGCGGGTTGCCTATGGTCCAATATGTGCTGGACGCCGCCAGAGAGGTGTCGCCGGAAAAACCACTGGTGGTTGTGGGTTATAAAGGCGAAGAAGTCACCGGCGTCCTGGGCGAACAGGCCGAGTATTTTTGGCAAACGGAGCAATTGGGAACCGGCCACGCCGTGAAGATTGCCTGTTCCGGTTTGGGGTCCTTCAACGGGGATTTGCTGGTTCTTTACGGCGATACCCCGCTGGTGACCGCCGCCACTTTACGGCAGTTGATTGCCCGGCATAGGCAGGAAAAAGCCGCGGTTACACTGCTCAGTACCGAAGTGGAGGATCCCGGTGGGTACGGGCGGGNTCTGCGCGACGGCGACGGGCGGGNGATCGGGATCGTCGAAGACGACCAGGCCACGCCGGAGGAAAAGGCCATCACAGAAGTGAATACCGGGATTTATTGTTTCCGTTATTCCGACCTCAATGAAGCCCTCCCGGAATTGCGGGCGGATAACGCCCAAGGCGAGTATTACCTGACCGATGTGGTTGCGTTATTGCAGGAAAAGGGCAGGAAGATAGAGGCGGTTAAAGCCGGTGATTCCTGGGAGATCCTGGGCCCGAACGACCGGAAGGCTTTGGCGGAAACTGAACGCCTGATGCGGCAGAGGATCCTCATGCACTGGATGGACGAAGGGGTGACTTTTATCGATCCGACAACCACCTATGTGGATCCCCGGGTGAAATTAGGCGCGGATACCACTGTTTATCCAGGCACTCATCTTTACGGGGAAACGGTGGTTGGAGAGGGTTGCCATCTCGGCCCTTATACACAGATCACAGGGAGCCGGATCGGCAACAACTGCCGGGTCTTCTTCAGCGTTCTGGATACCGTTGAGGTCGGGGATGACGTGAATATCGGACCCTTTGCCAACCTGCGGCCCGGTACGGTGGTGGAGGCCCGGGCGAAGGTGGGCGATTTTGTCGAACTGAAAAACAGCCGGATCGGTATGGGGAGCAAGGTCCCGCATCTTAGTTATATCGGCGACTCCCAGATCGGAAGCGGCGTCAATATTGGGGCTGGTACCATCACCTGCAATTACGATGGCAAGAACAAGCACGCCACAATAATCAAGGACGGGGCTTTCATCGGGAGCAATACCAGCCTGGTGGCGCCGGTGACCATCGGAGAGAACGCCTTGGTTGGGGCCGGGTCAACCATTACCAAGGATGTTCCCGGACGGGCGCTGGCGATCGCCCGGGCACACCAGGTGGTCAAGGAGAACTGGCGGAAGCAAGAGGAAGAAAAAGATTAATTTGCTCTTTGGAAAAGATAGTGGTATAATGTTTCTGATTTTATCGCGCACACGCGCATCAACTTAAGTTTGCGGGAGGTTTGTGAGATAGATGGAGCCTACATTAACAGCAATGCTTCGTGACGAAACCGGGAAAGAAGCCGCCCGCCGTCTCCGGGCGGAAAACCGCTTGCCTGCGGTTTTATACGGGAAAGAAAGTAAACTCCTTAGCCTGGATGGGAAAGAAGCCCAGAAATTATTCAATACGGCCGGGACTTCCCGTCTGATCACACTGAAAATCCAGAAGAAAAACCGGAAGACCACCGAGGATCACCCGGTCTTGATCAAGGAAGCACAAGTGGATCCGGTAAAGGGAGAACTCTTGCACCTTGATTTTTATGAAGTTTCGATGGATCATAAAGTCACACTAAAAGTTCCGCTGGTCATTACGGGTGAAGGAGAACGGGTTAACGACGGTTCAGTAATCGAACAGATGCTGTATGAGTTGGAGATCTCCTGTTTGCCCACGCAGATTCCGGAGAAAATTGAAGTGAACATCACCAAGCTGGCCATGAATGAATCGATTCTCGCCGGGGATCTGGAGCTGCCCAAAGGCGTGGAGATGATCACCGCTCCCGACGAGTACGTGGTGGTTGCTTCTGCCCCGCGGGTCGAGACCGTATCCGGGGAAACTGTGGAAGAGGCGGCAGAGACGGCAGAAGAGGTGGCGGAGGCTGCTCCTGCCGAGGCGCCGGCAGAAGAATCATGATCCCATGGAATATTTGGTAATCGGTTTAGGAAATCCTGGAAAAGAGTACAGGCTTACCCGGCATAATGCCGGGTTTTTGGTCGTGGAGCACTTGATGAAGGAACTGCAGGCGGAAGCCGCCTTCCCGGATTGTGCGTCCCTGGTCAGCCGGGCCCGCTGGGGTAAACACCGGCTCTTGCTGGCTAAACCGCTAACGTTTATGAACCTGTCGGGAAGAGCCGTACAGATGCTAATTTTAAAGTATGAGATCCCGCTCTCCAGGATAATAATAATCCTTGACGACCTGGCCCTGCCTTTCGGCATGATCCGCTTGCGGCGCGGGGGAAGCGCCGGCGGGCATAAGGGCTTGGCCTCGGTGCTTGCTGTTACCGGTGAGGACCTACCCAGGTTGCGGGTGGGGATCGGGGCGCCGCCGGCGACAGTGGAGACCGCCTCTTTTGTGCTGGACCCTTTTTCTCCGGAGGAACAAGGATTGCTTCCGGAGATCACCGCCTGGGCCGGCCGGGCGGTTTTAACCTGGATCGAGCGGGGTATGGAAGAAGCAATGAGCAGATATAACGGTCTGGTTCCCGCGCTCCGAGACCAACCGGATCAGAATCTGTGACCAACCGGAACAGAAGAGGTCAATGCAAGAGATAAACAGAGTCACCGGAGTTTTCTTGACACCCGCCTGCATAGAATAGGAGATGACAGGCGGTTTGTTTACTGCCGGACCTTTATTTGTTATGGTTCAGTAAGGAGGCGCCGTTCTTGTTTTCCTGGCTAACAGAGAAAATCAGCAGCCTGCCCGAGGTTGATGCGGTTATCCAGCGGATTAAGCGGGAAGAAAAAGTGATGGTTCAGGGGATCAGCGGCAGCCGGAAGTCTTTTTTGCTCGCCGCTTTGTGGCAGGAAATCCCCAGGAGCATGCTGGTACTTACCTATACCCCGTCGGAAGCGGAGAAAATCATCACCGATTTGCGGGGTATTCTCGGCGCTGCCGGGGAGGTTGTCCTTTTTCCCGCCTATGACCTCATGGCCCACGAAGAGGCCTATGAGAAAGAGACGGCCGGCGCCCGCCTTTCGGTCCTGGGACGGCTGGCCAGGGGAGAACGGCTGCTGGTGGTGGCCTGCTGGCCTGCTTTGCAACGGAAGATCATCCCCCCCGAGGTGCTGCGGGAGTTCACCTTCAGGCTGGCCGCCGGGGATGAAATGGAAAGGGATTCTTTCCTTCAAAAGCTGGTGGAGATGGGCTTCGAGCGTACGGAGAAGGTCGACCGTTCCGGGCAGTTTAGCGTGCGCGGGAGTATTGTCGATCTTTACCCGCCCGACCGGGAGGAACCCTTAAGGATCGAGTTTTTTGGCGATGAAATCGAGTCGATCCGCGCCTTTGATCCGGAAACACAAAAATCCAGCAACCGGCTGCAGGCGGTGGAGGTGCTGCCGGCTAGGGAAGGGTTATGGAGCGAGCAGGAGCTGGAAGCGGCCGTTGGAGAACTGCCAAAGCTTATCCAGGAACAGGCCGGGCGCTTTCGTAACCGGGGCGATGAGAAAACCGCCGTCCAACTGGAAGAGAGTTTTCAGGCGGCCCTTGAAAAAATGACCGGCGGCCGGGTTTTCCCGGGGATTGAACGGTTTCTGCCGCTAATCCGCCGGGATCTGCAGCCCTTCTGGCACTATCTCCCTGGCGCCCTGGTGGTCATCGACGAGCCGGTCCGGGGCACGGAATACCTGCGGGTTTTGGAGGAAGAACACTCCCGGACGCTCGGTTCCTTTCTCGAACAGGGACTTCTTTTGCCGGAAGAGACCGATCTCTACATCCCTGCAGCCGAACTCCAGCGGGCAATGGCCAGAGTCGCCCTGTTGCAAATGTCGGCGGTGGCCACCGCCCTTAAGGGTACCGGCGACTATTATGGTACAACCTTGCCGCTACGGCCGGCGCCGAAATTTGCCGGGCAAGGTTTACGTTTACCGGCGGAACTGGCCAACAGGCAGAAAAACGGCTGGGTGGTGGGGTTGGCGCTTTCCGGGTCCGGCCGCCGGGAGCATATGGCCAAGGCTTTACGGGAAGAAGAGGGCTTGGAACCGTTTAAAATTGTTACAGGAGAACCGGCAACGGGCGCCGGCAATTATTTACCGGGATACATCTATTTCCTTCCCACGGGCTTGTCCAGCGGTTTGGAACTGCCCATGGAGAAGGTTTTACTCCTGACGGAAACCGAAATTTTCGGCCGTTTGCGGCCGCAAAGAAGGGCCAGGCCCAGATATGCAAAGGAGGGTGTCCGTCTCACCGACTTTGCCGAACTGGAGCCCGGGGATTATGTGGTCCATATCAACCATGGGATCGGGATCTACCGGGGACTGAAGAAAGAGGAGGTCCAAGGGGCGGTCCGGGACTACCTGGAAGTGGAATACGCTGCGGGCGACCGGCTTTTTGTCCCTACTGACCAATTCCATTTATTACAGAAATACGTCGGGTCGCCGGAGGCCCCGCCAAAGATCAACCGGCTGGGTGGCGGGGACTGGCAGCGGGTGAAGAACCGGGTGAAAGAATCCCTCCGGGAGATGGCGGATAGCCTGTTACAGCTTTATGCCGCCAGGCTCTCCACCCGTGGCCACAGCTTCGCGCCGGATACCCCATGGCAGCAGGAGTTTGAAGAAGCCTTTGCCTATGAAGAAACGCCCGATCAGATCCGGGCCGGGGAAGAGATCAAACGAGATATGGAATCTCCCCGCCCAATGGACCGCCTGCTCTGCGGCGATGTGGGCTACGGCAAGACCGAAGTGGCGATGCGGGCGGCCTTTAAAGCGATTATGGATGGAAAACAGGTGGCGGTCCTGGCGCCCACCACCATCCTGGCCCAGCAGCATTTTCAAACATTCACACAGCGTTTCAGCGGGTATCCGGTGAAGATCGCCGTTCTCAGCAGGTTCCAGTCCCCCTCTGAACAGGCGCGGATTATCCGGGAAATTAAGGCCGGGGGGATCGATCTGGTCATCGGTACCCACCGGTTGCTCTCCCGGGATATTCACTTTAAGGATTTGGGCCTGTTAATCATTGATGAAGAGCAGAAATTCGGCGTCGCCCACAAGGAGCGCCTGAAAGAGCTGAAAAAGAATGTTGATGCCCTGGCTTTGACCGCGACCCCGATCCCCCGGACTTTATACATGTCAATGGTGGGGATCCGGGATATCAGTATGATTGAGACGCCTCCGGAAGACCGGCATCCGGTCCGCACTTATGTAATGGAATTTAATGAAAAGGTCATTGCCGAGGCGATCCGGCGAGAGATGGCCCGCAAGGGGCAGGTCTTTTTTGTCTACAACCGGGTGGAAACCATCGACAGCATGGCCATATATTTACAGGATCTGGTTCCGGAAGCCCGGATCGCAATTGCCCACGGGCAGATGTCCGAAGACACCCTCGAGGAGGTGATGCTGAGCTTTTACGAGGGCTCGGCCGATGTATTGGTTTGTACAACCATCATTGAAAATGGCCTTGATATCCCCAATGTCAATACGATAATTGTCTATGACGCGGACCGCTTGGGTTTGGCCCAGCTGTACCAGTTGCGCGGCCGGGTCGGCCGGAGTAACCGGGTGGCTTATGCCTATTTTACTTACCGTAAGGACAAGGTGCTGGCGGAGACAGCCGAAAAGAGGCTGGCAGCGATTAGAGACTTTACCGATCTGGGGTCGGGTTTCAAAATTGCCCTGCGGGATTTGGAGATCCGGGGAGCGGGAAACCTCCTGGGCCCCGAACAACACGGGCATATCGCCGCCGTCGGCTTTGAGCTTTACTGCCGTTTATTGGAGGAAGCGATGAAAGAACGGCAGGGCGAGAAGAAGGTGGAACCCCCGGATCCGGTGGTTGAATTGGCGGTGGACGCCTATCTCCCGGATACCTATATCCGGGACCCCGGGCAGAAAGTGGAGATCTACAAGAAGGTTGCAGCCCTCCGGAGCCCGGAAGAAGTGGACGCCCTGGAGGAAGAGATGAAGGACAGGTTTGGCCCGTTACCCGCGCCCGCGGGGAATCTTCTGGAAACGGTGCGCGTGAAGATCCTGGCAAAACGTTTGGGCATAAATGCCATCACCATGCAGAGAGGGGACGTTGTCGCCCGCCTCTTGCCCGGGATTTCGTGGAATGCGGAACGCGTCGCCGCACTCCTGGTCGGTTTCCGCGGCGAAGTCCGGTACCAACCGGGAAGGCCGCCGGTCATCCGTTGGCCGCGGGCGCAGGCGCTGGTAAAGACCGGCCGTGTGGGCCGGCTCTGGGAACTGCTAAAAGAGACCTTCAGATATCTGCTGGAAGAGGAGACCACAGAGAAACAAGAGTATATTCATCCCCGGAGGGGGTAAGCTAAAGCCAGGAAGTAGAAGGCTGTCGTGGGTTTGAATTCCGTGGTAAAGATGAATATTCCTGCTATATAAGGTATATAATATCAGTAAAACATAGAAAGGGCAATTTCAGGAAAGAGGGTTATAAGACTGACAACCAACGGCAGATACCTTGAGCAAACGGATTTAGATGAAGGAGGGAGAAAGGATGAAGGCGACCGGAATCGTCCGGCGGATTGATGATCTTGGCCGGGTCGTGATTCCCAAAGAGATACGGAGGACACTTCGGATTAGAGAAGGAGATCCGTTGGAAATCTTCGTCGACCGGGAAGGAGAGGTAATCCTCAAAAAATACTCGCCCATCGGTGAGTTGGGAGACTTCGCCAAAGAATACGCCGACTCGCTTTACGAATCCACAGGGCATATTGCCCTGATTGCCGACAGGGATATAATTGTTGCTGTGGCGGGGGGGTCCAAAAAGGAATTCCTGGAGAAACCCATCTCCAGAGCGGTGGAACAGGCAATAGAAGACCGGAAAGTTGTTCTCATGCCCAAGCCGGGAGAGCACAAGTATTGCGAAGCCTGTCCCATTCTTGAAGAAAACGGCGAATGCCAGTTTACGGCCCAGGTAATCGCCCCGATCATTGCGGAGGGCGACCCGATTGGCGCCGTCATCTTGACATCCAAAGAGCCGGGGGTAGTCATGGGGGAACTGGAAGTAAAAATTGCCGAGACCGCCGCCGGCTTCTTGGCCAAGCAGATGGAGCAGTAAAGGCCAGCTTCTTGGATAACCGGGTATTTTGAGAAGGGAACCGAAGGTTCCCTTTTTCTGTTGAGACAGGGGACGGTTCCCTGTCTCACGCGCATCACGGGACAAGGGGCGGTTCAATGAGACAAGGTGGATCCTGCTCTCATGAACTGGGGCAGAGAACCGTTCACTGTCTCGGTCTTGAGACAGGGAACCGTCCCCTGTCTTACCCTGTCCTATCGGTTAAGGAGATTGAGAAGGCTGGCGAGCATGGCCGGGTTGAGTCCTTGATTTCCCCCTTGGTTCCCGGCCAGGGTAGTGAGGAGCGGCATAATTGTGGCCAGCGAAGAAGAGAGCGAATTATCCCCGCCCAAGAGGCCGGCCATTTGCAGGAGGGAGTTGAGGTCCGGAGGCCCGCCCCGGCCAAAAACTGCCAAGAGCAGGTGGATAATCTCGCGGCCTCTGGGGCTTAATTTTGGGGCAACCTCCCGCAATAGCGCCAGATCTTCAGGGGTAAGCCCGGCAGGTGATGCTTTTGCCGTCTCTTTGCCGGCGCCGGCGGCACTGGCTTCAGTTTCCTGCCGTTCCGGGTTTTCCAGGTCGGACATGAAAGACTCCCCCTTACCGTATCTATATTTATAAAGATAGGATATGAAGAGGGCTGCCGGGGGGTGCCTGTCTGGGGGAAATTACCGCTTTTTACTGCCGGAACTGTTAAGAGGTGAAGAGGACGGGACAGCAAGTATAGCCAAGGAAAGCAAAGGAGAATAAAACAAAGCAAAAAAGAAAAGAAGAAAAAAGAGAGAAAGAAAAGAGGGGATACCGGTGGATAAAAAACTGAAGGTGGTTGGGATCCGGGTCCGGGAGCGGGCAACCCGCGCCCCTGGCCTGCAAGAGGTGATCACCAGATTTGGCACGGATGTCACCTGCCGACTGGGCTTACCCGGCCCGGAAAAGGAAGACGGCCTGATCCTCCTGGTGATGGAGGAGGAGAAAGCAGCGGCGGCGATCACCACGGAACTGGCGGCGATGGAAGGGGTAGAAGTCAAGACCCTGGAATTTGAGGGGGTTTAGGCACGGGGCGCCGGAGCCGGACGGAGCGCCCTTAACCGGCGGGCGCCAGATCTTTAAGGAGGCCGGGGAGTTCCACCAACCTGCAGGAAAAGTCGGGCGGATGGACGGGTTTTTCCCGCGGGACCAGGTAATCCGTGATCAGGCAGGTTTTCATCCCTAAAAAAGCGGCGGTCAGGTCTTCTTCCGGGTCATTCCCGATCATCAGGCAGTCGCCGGGGGAAACCTGCAAAATGTCGAGGATTTCCTGGTAGTATTGGGGGTTCGGCTTGCAAAAGTGCATATTCTCAAAGGTGGTAACAAAGGCAAAAGGCAAGTCGTGACAGTTGATCCAGGCGAGGCGCTCCCTGATGGCCATCTCCGGGAAAATGGCGTTGGTGGCTATGACCAGGGAAAAACCGGCGGCCAATGCGGACTCCAGTATTTCCCGGGCCGGCCCGGGAAGTTCCGCCTCCACATGCTTTTGGAGGGCGGGAAATTGTTCTTCGTAAAACTGCTGGAAGACCGGTTCCAGTTCGGCGCGGGGGTAACCGGTCCGGGCGGAGAAGTCACCCCAGAAAACCTCCTCGTTGGTAAGGGACGGGTCCGCATCGGTTACCATCTTCTTTGTACTACCCAGCAAATGCCGGTCAAATTCTTCCGGCGGGATCAGATGGGAGAAATTCGGCCGTAATGCCGACATATAGTGGTAAAAAAAGAAGTCGGTCTCTACCGGGAGCAGGGTCCCGTCCAAATCAAAAAAGAGGTACCGGAGCATTACGCGTCATCCTTTCCCAATAATAAGGAACGGGCGACCCTTTGCGACAGCTTTTCCGTGTCCACCCGTTGTGAAAAGATTATAGCTTTATTTATATTCGCCTTTATTATAACATCTCCTTTTTTGCGGGGGAAAAAGGGAAAGCGCTCTTTCTTAACGAATCTCCCAGAGTAGGGGGGTCACGCTTTGCCGTTCTCAGCTTTAGCCACCAGACTTTCCGCTCTGGGTTATCACTGCCGGTTTTCCGGGGACGGGTTTTTCGTTTTTCTCCGGGAAGAACCGCTTCTCCGGCGGGTCCTGGTTATCGGGGAGGGGGAAGAACCGGTGGAGCGTTGGCGTCAGCTCATCGGTGAGCAGGTCTTACCCCACCGGAAGGAAGGCTCCTCCTTTTCCGTGGGTATTCTTTTAACCGGGGAAGCCCAGGCCTTCCCCTATCTTTCCGAATTGCCCTGGGTCGAAGTGATCTGGGCCGCTACGGGTACGGGGGTGAAAATGATTAAACCCCATTACCGCTGGGGGGTGGAGGACCGCCTCTTTTCCCTGGTCTTTCCGGCGTCCCGGGCGGCAGATCCCGCCCAGGAAGAGGTTGAACTCTACCCGCCGGCTTTTTTGACTTACCTGATCCTGTTTTTTAATTTAATCTTCTTTGCTATCGGCCATTGGCTGGGCGGAACCGGGTCGCTCCAGGTTTTGCTCCGGATGGGCGCCAAGTATAACCCCAGGATCTGGATGGGAGAATACTGGCGTCTCCTGACCCCGCTTTTTCTCCATGCCGGTTATGCCCATTTCCTCTTTAACTCCTTTGCCCTCTTTCAACTGGGCCGTGCGGTGGAAAGGCTCTTTGGGAAGGTACGCTTTGTCTTCCTTTATTTCTTCTCCGGGCTGCTGGGTTCGGCCCTAAGCACGATCCTCCGGCCGGAGATCATCTCGGTGGGAGCGTCCGGGGCCCTTTTCGGGTTGCTGGGTGCTTTAATCTATTTCAGCTTGCGGAAACCGGCGACCGCCCGGCGGTTCTTCGGAAACAGCCTTTGGATGGTCCTGGGGATCAACCTGCTTTTAGGTTTTGTCATCCCGGGCATCGACTACCTGGGGCACCTGGGCGGTTTTTTGGGCGGCCTTGCCGGTGGGGCCGCCGTGGGTTTGGGGAAAAAAGACGAATTGCCCTTCCGGTGGCTCTGGCGGGTAGCAGCCCTTGGCCTCACGCTTTGCCTGTTGATTCTTGCCTTGATGCCGCCGGAAATCGACTGGTACCGGCCTCTGGAAGAAGGCAGGCTCGCCTTTGAACGGGGTGACTTGGAAGAGGCCGTTGCCGCGCTGGAGGCCAGTTATGCACGGAAACCGGATCATCCCTTGACCAAGGAATACCTGTTGAAGTCTTATTTCCTCCGGGGGAATCAGAATTACAACAAGGGGGATCTGGCGGCAGCGGAGGCCGATTACCGCCGGGGGATTGCCTTGGACGACAGCCTGCCAGGTTTCCATTACAATTTGGGCATGGTCTACTACCGGCAGCAGCGGTTCCCGGAGGCAAAAAGGGAGTTCGAAAAGGTGCTGGAGCTCAACCCAAAGAACAAGGCGGCCCGGGAAATCCTGGAGAGGCTGCCGTAACTACGAAACGCAAACCCAGAGAAAAAAGGGGAAAATACGAAAAAAACACGGAAGGATTTGCCGGTCCTTCCGTGTCTTTTTTAATCCCGTGTTTTTCCCCGGGAAACTCCCGGGATACCCTATTTCTCCTGCTCTTGCCTTTGACGCTGCTTTAAAATCCCGTACTCGATACTGTCCACCAATGCTTGCCAGCTGGCTTCAATGATGTTCTCCGAGACCCCGACCGTCCCCCAATGCTCGTTGCCGTCGGTCGTCTCAATCAACACCCGCACCTTGGCTGCGGTTCCCTTGGTCTCCTCCAGGACCCGGACTTTATAGTCAATAAGCTTAAATCCTTTTATCTCCGGGAAGAAGCGGAGGAGGGCCTTTCTGAGGGCCATGTCCAGGGCGTTCACCGGGCCTTCGCCGTCCGCGGCGGTGTGTTCCTCGACCCCGTCAACAGAAACCTTGATTGTGGCCTCGGAACGTGCCGGCCCATCCCCGTTCTTTTCGACAATAATCCGGAACCCGTTTAAGGAAAAGACCTTTCCATAGAGGGCAAAAGCCTTTTTGATCAGGAGTTCAAAGGAGCCTTCCGCTGCTTCAAATTGGTAGCCCAGGTATTCCAGTTGTTTTAAGTCTTCCGTCAGTTTCTTGATCCTGGGGTCGTCCTTCGTGACATCAGGGATCAAATCAACGGCCTTATGGAGAATGGTNCTCCTCCCGGCCTGGTCGGAGAGGAGGATNCGGCGCTGGTTGCCGACAAGCTCGGGGGAGATATGCTCCAGAGTCGCCGGGTTNTTCTGCACGGCGTCGGCGTGGGTGCCGGCTTTATGGGCAAAGGCCGACCCGCCCACATAGGGTTGGCGTTCGTTATGCTGGAGGTTNGTTAATTCCGAAATGAACCGGGAAGTGCTGGTGAGCCGGGAAAGGTTGGGGCGCACCGGCGAATCATACCCCANTTTCAAAAGGATGTTGGGAATTAGGACACTCAGGTTGGCGTTCCCGCAGCGTTCCCCGTAGCCGTTAAAGGTCCCTTGGACCTGAACGGCTCCTTCCTGAACGGCCATAACGGAGATGGCGTCCGCCACACCGGAATCATTATGGATATGAACCCCCAGCGGATGCTGGATCTCTTCCCGCACCCGGCGGAAGATCTCCAAAAACTCCATGGGGAGGACACCGCCGTTGGTATCACAAAGCACAAGCGTCTCAGCGCCGCCGCGGATCGCGGCCTTCAGGGTCGCCAGGGCATAATCGGGGTCGCTCTTATACCCGTCAAAGAAGTGTTCCGCGTCGTAAATCACTTTTTTCCCGCGGCTTCGCAAAAAAGCCAGGGAGTCTTCGATGATCTGCAGGTTTTCCTCAGGGGTAATCCGCAGGACTTCCCGGACGTGGAGATCCCATGACTTGCCAAAGATCGTGACCACCTCGGTCTGGGTCTCCAAAAGATTTTGGAGGATACGGTCTTTTTCCGGGGGGTTGTCAGCCCGCCGGGTGCTCCCGAAGGCGGTGATCTTGGCATGTTTAAAGCTGTGGTCTTTTATTTTCTTGAAAAACTCGATGTCCTTGGGGTTCGAGCCGGGCCAACCCCCTTCGATGTAGTCAATCCCCAGGGCGTCAAGTTTTTCGGCGATGCGAAGTTTGTCTTCAGGGGAGAAAAAGACCCCTTCCCCCTGTGCCCCGTCGCGGAGCGTGGTATCGTAAAAAACAATGGCAGGCACTGCAGCACCCCCTTTGGTGTATTGGACATAATTTAACCAAAAATCCACTATGGTGTCAAGAGATTATTATCTTCTGTAACCATTTTTACGGCCGTGCACCAAAAAATCGTTTCTTCATAGGCTATAAAATGCAAAAAACACAAGGCAATGTAGAAGGGGTGGGCGCCAAAATGGGGCTGAGCCTGGTTCCGGTGACAGAGTTACCGCCGGGGCGAAGGTATTTGCGCCTGGGAACCAAGGGACGGGATGTCCAGGAATTACAGAAGATCCTGGCCGGGCTGGGTTTTTTTTCCGGTAACCCCCATGGCAGCTACGACTTTTTAACCAGGGAGGCGGTGAAGGAGTTTCAACGCGCCTTTCACCTGGCGGCCGACGGGGTCGTGGGCCCGAAGACCTGGCGGATGCTGGGTGAACCAGGGATCTGGAACCGCCAGTGTCACCGGGTGCGGGCAGGGGAGACCCTTGCGGAATTGGCCGTCCGCTACGGGGTGGCCCCCGGCGCCTGGAAAGACCCGGCCGCTCGGCGGCGGAGCAAGCGGCTACTCCCCGGAGACCTATTATTATTAGAAGAGCGGGAGCTGTGGCTGGCTGAAGAAGAACTGCCGGAAGAGGGGGTTTTTTGTACCCGGGTCTTGCGAAGGGAACCGGTGACAGTTGGGCAAACGGGCGGACCTGCGTCCAGCCCACCCGGCCCGGGTTTATCCGGTCCCGGGCGTGCCCGGGCACGGAACCCATTTAATTTGCCCCTATTAAAACTGGCGTTGCCGCGGGCGGCAAACGGGGAAGAAGGGGCCGCCGGTGTCGTGGCGGACCTGCGAAGCACGGGGGAGATAGGGCCGGGGCGGCGTCTCCATGGGAGAATACGGAAGGAATTGCGGGCGCTCCGCCAAAAAAGCAGGGGGGAAATTTTCTGGTGGTTCACTGCCGGTCATATACTGGCCCAGTTGCCGAAGGATGAGGAGGCCGACGGTATTCTCCTCTCCGTCAACACAGGCCCGTGGTGCGCAGGGGGGGCCGGTTCTGCCATGGGCGGCAGCTGGCGCCGGGAGGTCAAGAACCTGCTGGCCCGCTACCCGTGTACGCGGGTGGTTCTCCACTTTGACCTGCGGGCCAGGGAACTCAGGCCCGATGGGGAGGTGCGGCTACTCCCGGCCGGGGCCGGCAGGACGTTGCGTTTATTCCGGCCCGGGCGAGGGCGGCGGTTGGATGATGGCTGGCTCCAGTTGGAAAGCGGTTCCGGTGAGAAGGAGTATAAGTTCTTCATTGCTGACCGGAATACCCTGTGGAAGATATTCTCCGGGGTGGACCGGCTGAACCTGCGGGGGGTTTTTTTCACCGGCATCCAGGGGTTGGAGAGGGTGATCATGAAGGAAGCCGCCGGGTTTTTTCTGGTTCTATCCCAAGCCCGGTCATGAAAGAAGGGACCGGCGCATAATTATGGAACAAGGACCATCCGCAACCATGACCCTTGTAGAGGGCGGGGCGCCGGGATGGAATCAGAGACAAAGGAGGGAGATTTTTGCTTGCTTGCAAATACGGGCAGTTGAAGACGGTGAAAAGCTTGGCGGAATCCCCCAGGGTTATTACGGTCGAGAGCGAGCTTCTGCTGGGCGATGAAGACCCGGAAATTGAAGAAGTCCATCTCTGCCGGGGATATCTCACTGAAATAACAGGAGAAAAGGACGCTGAGGGGCGGCTCGTCCTTGCCGGCCGGATCGAGGTGCACCTGGTTTACCGGGCCAAAGCAACGGAGACGGGGGTGGCGGAGTACGGCGTAGTTTGGCAGGGTGAAAAGAGTATCCCCTTTACCGCCGGGATCGAGCTGCCGGAGGCAATGGAGATTGGGGGTTGGCAGGCGGAAATCGCAAAATCCAGCTTAGAGCCGGGTCCGGAGAGAACAGCCAGATATAAAGGGGAAATCGCCATCCACCTCCAGGCCCGGCAGGAAAAGGAGATCCCGGTGGTAACTGAATTGGCAGTGGAAAACGGGGTGAAAACCGTTACCGAACGGGTGGTGGTGGAAGAGGTCATTACCGTGCTTGAAGGCAGCCGGGAACTCTCCAACCAGTTTTCCCTGGCCCATCCCCGGGTACCTTTGGCAAGGGTGATTGACTGCCGGGTAAGGCCGCTGGCGGTCAGGACGGAGATCACTCCCGGCCGGGTGAGAGTCGACGGCCATCTGGAGACCGTCCTCTTATATGTGGGCCGTAATGAGGACGGGGAAGAAACCGAAGTGGAGGTCGCCCGTTGGCACGAGAAAAACGGCGGGGCGGTTCCTTTTCAATTCGTCTTTGAGGAACCGCGGGCCCTTCCGGAACAGACAGCCCGGACGGAGGTGCAGGTGAAATCCGTTGCTATCCATTCACCGCATGCGGAAAGCTGCAATCTCCAGGCAGTACTCGCGGCCCGGGTGGAACTGGTGGAACCCCGCCGGACCGAGATGGTGGTCGACGTTACAGCAGGGAAAGAAGGGATTATCGATCTGGACCGGGGTGAATACCAGATTGAAGAGACCGTGGGCGAGATAGAAAAGGATTTCCGGCTGGAGAAGGTCCTTTCGCTCCCGGCCGGCGCTTTACCCCTTGGCCGTATTTTGCTGGTGGACAATTCACCGCCGCAAACCCTCGATACCCAGGTCGAGGCGGACCGGGTCTTTTTTGAGGGCGAATGTAGAGTGGCGGTCCTATATTCCGCAGAGCACGGGGAGATTGAGGAATTGGAAGACCTGTCGCCTCAGATTGCTGCCGTCAGTTGGGATGAGGAACATGCCGGTACTNTTAGATTTGCCGAATTCCTGGAAATGCCCGGGGTGGCGCCGGGGATGGCGGCCCGGGTTACCCTGGAAGACCGGGGGAGCACCGCGGAACTCGTGGACGAGCGGACAATCAAGGTGAACCTGGCGTTCAGGGCCCGGGCGGTGGTAAGCGAGGAACGCACGCTGGCGTTGGTCCGTGATTGCGCCCTGGTTCCCATACCGGAAAAGCCGCGAACCGGGATCCTTTTTTACCTGGTCCAGCCGGGAGATACCCTTTGGAGCATTGCCCGGCGGTACCAGACGACAATGGAAGCCCTTTGCCGGGCCAACAACCTGAGCGGGTCCGGCGCCGAGGTGCAGCCCGGGAGGAAACTCCTGATCCCGAAGACGCCCCTTACCGGATAACCGGATCTACCGGATGAGTGGGTGGGAAAAAACAAATGGCGTACCTATGCCCCGCTTTGCCGGGGCCGGGTACGTTTTTTTATAACCAGCTTGACAACCCCAGGCCCTTGCTATATATTATTATCTATGGAATGAAGAAGAGAAGACGGAAAAGAGGAGATGGGGCATGCCAACATATGACTATGCTTGTGCCAAGTGCGGAACTTTTGAACATTTCCAGAAAATCACTGAACCGCCCCTTTCGGCCTGCCCGCATTGTGGGGGAACCGTCAAGCGCTTGATCAGCGTAAACACCAACATAATCTTTAAAGGGCCGGGTTTCTACATCACCGACCACCGGAAACCCGAATACGATAAGAAGGCCAAAGAGGAGAAGGCAACCGCCGGCTCCTNTGCGGAGGGGCGCACAAAATCTTTTGAAAAGGTATCATGAGGCAAAAGGCCACTTTTAAGTGGCCTTTTTTTCGGTAAATCCGAGACGGAAACGGTATGGAGAAAATACCGGGCCGAACAGGAGGGACGCTGTGGACCAGCCGGTTATTCGTAAAGTAAAAAAAGAGTTGCAGCGCCTGATTCACCAGGCATGGGAGAAGGCTTTTCAGGAGGGGCTCTTACCGAAACCGGGTACACGGGACGAGATTATGCTTGAGGTGCCCAAGGAACGGGCCCACGGTAATTTTGCCTCGAATATCGCCTTTCAACTGGCGGCACGGACGCGTGCCGAAGGAGAGCGTGGCCGGGCGCCACGAGATGTGGCAGAGATTTTACGGGAACGCTTACCGGCCCACCCGTATGTGGCGGGGGTGGAAACCGCCGGGGCCGGATTCCTCAACTTCCGCCTGACCCCGTTGTGGTTGCAGGAAGTCCTTTTAAACCTGGCCGGGGCGCCTGATGATTACGGCCGGATCGACGATCTGAAGGGCGAAAAGATCCAGCTGGAGTTTATCAGTGCCAACCCGGTGGGGCCGATGAATGTGGTTAATGCCCGGGCGGGGGCTCTGGGCGACAGCCTGGCCCGCCTCTTTGCCTTTTGCGGGGCGGAAGTGGAAAAAGAATATTATGTGAATGATTACGGGATGCAGGTAACGATCCTCGGCGAGTCGCTGGAAGCCCGTTACCGGGAACTCCTGGGGGAAGAGGTGACTTTCCCCGACTACGGTTACCAGGGGGAATACCTTATTGATCTAGCCCGTGAACTCCTGGAGGAGAAGGGCCGCAGCCTAATGGAGTTGCCAAGGGAAGAAAGGATCGACTTCTGCCGGGAATGGGGCTGCCGGCGGATCCTGGAGAGCCAGCGGAAAGACTTGGAGGATTTTGGGATCATCTACGATCAGTGGTTCTCCGAACGCACCCTCCACGAGAGCGGAGCGGTTGACGCCGTTGTCCAGCGGATGGAGAAGAATAACCTTTTGTATGAGAAAGACGGGGCCCTGTGGTTCTGGGCCACCGCTTTTGGCGATGAGAAGGACCGGGTGGTGAGGACGGCCGACGGGAGAACCACCTATTTTACGGCGGACATCGCTTACCACCTGGATAAACTGGCCCGCGGGTTTACGCACCTCATTAATATCTGGGGACCGGACCACCACGGCTATATCGCCCGGATGAAAGCGGCCCTGGAGGCTTTGGGGTATGGCCGGGAAAAATTGGAGATTTTGATTGCGCAACAGATCAACCTGATCAAGGATGGTAAACCCTATAAAATGTCGAAAAGGCGGGGCGAGTTTATCACCATGCGCGACCTCCTTGAGGAAGTGGGGAATGACGCCGCGCGGTGGTACTTTTTGATGCGCAGCCCCGAAAGCCATGTGGATTTCGATCTTGACCTGGCCAAACAGGAGACTGCGGAGAACCCCGTGTTTTATGTACAATATGCCCATGCCCGGATTGCCAGCCTCTTCCGCCAGCTTGACCGGGAGTTCCGGCCGGATCCCGCGACTATCAACGCGGCGGCCTGGGAGGATGATGAACTGGAAATCTTGGAAAAGGTGGCCTTTTTCCCGGAAATCCTGGCCCTGGCTGCCGGGGAGCGGGAACCGCACCGCCTGACCGCTTACCTCTTGGAATTGGCAACCCTGTTTCACTCTTATTATAACCGGAAACGTTTCCTCACCGAAGATGAACAGCTTACACATATCCGGCTTTCCCTGGCTTTTGCCGTGGGGGCCGTGGTGCGTAACGGGTTGCGGCTGTTGGGGATTACGGCTCCGGAAAAAATGTGAGGAGGGGTTTTCCCTTGGCCGAGCAGGAGCGCCGCTTTTCATCGAATTTGTTTGTTATTATCAAAGATGCGGCGGTTGATGGCTACAACAACATCGCTTACACGCTTTTCTCCAGTATCCTTTGGGTGCTGGTCGTAGTCGTAGCCCCGCTTGTCATCTTAAATATTGTTTTTAACTTGAATATTGTTTTTAACTTGCCGCTCATCGCTATTATTGCTATTATTATCGCTATTATTATTCTTTATTCCGCCCTGATCATCGCCCCGGTCAACTCCGCCCTCCTTGCCCAGGCCTATAAGAGTCTTGACGGCATTGGCAACCTGAGGGGTTTTTGGAAAGACCTGCGCGGGAATTACCGGCAGACAGTGGGGGTTTATCTCCTCTATGGGATCGCGTTTTCCCTTTTATTAATGAATATCGTGATCTGCTTTTATCTCCTGGCGCCATTATTCACGAAAATTGTGGGCATGCTCAACCTGTATCTATTGATCTTCCTGATCCTGGCCGGGTTTTATCTCCGGCCCCTCATTGTGCTCCAGGAAAACACCGTAAAAAAAGTCTTTAAAAAGGCTTTTCTCTTGGCCTTTGCCAACGGACCCCAGACTTTCCTTGCCTTGCTCATCCTTGTCCTGCTCGGTCTTTTCTGCTCGTTCCTCCTTCCCCTGCTGGTTATGTTGTACGGCGGGTTTTTGCAGTTTTTTACCATGCGGTTTTTCCTCGGTTTATTGGAGAAATACGATGCAAAGAGTACAGTAAAGACGGAATAGGGATAGTATTTACATTTTGATGCGGGAGGGACTCTTGTGGCCAAGTATATCTTTATCACCGGCGGAGTCGTGTCATCCCTGGGGAAAGGAATCACCGCCGCTTCCATTGGGCGGCTCTTAAAGAGCCGGGGGATAAAAATCTCCATTTTAAAGCTGGATCCCTATATTAATGTGGACCCCGGTACGATGAGCCCTTACCAGCATGGGGAGGTCTTTGTCACCGACGACGGGGCGGAGACCGATCTGGACCTTGGGCATTATGAGCGCTTTATCGATGAAAACTTGACGGGAGACAACAGTATCACCACGGGAAAGATTTACTGGGCGGTTATCAATAAAGAGAGACAGGGCGAGTATTTAGGCGCCACCGTCCAGGTTATCCCGCATATTACCAATGAGATTAAAGACCGGATTATCAAAGTAGCCGAGATCTCCGGGGCCGATGTGGTCATTGCCGAAGTCGGGGGGACGGTGGGTGATATTGAGAGCCTGCCTTTTCTCGAGGCAATCAGGCAGTTTAAGACGGATATCGGCCGCGACGAGGTAATGTATATCCATGTCACGCTCCTTCCCTTCCTCTCCGCCGCGGCGGAGCTTAAGACCAAACCCACCCAACATAGTGTAAAAGAACTGCGGAGCATCGGTATCCAGCCCGATGTGATCGTCTGCCGTTCCCAGCAGGTGATCCCCGATGACTTAAAAGAGAAGATCGCCCTGTTCTGTGATATCCATCCGGATGCGGTCATCCCCAATCAGGATGTGGATACCATTTACGAGGTGCCGCTTTGCCTGGAAGCGGCCGGCCTCGATGAGTTCCTCCTCTCCCGTCTGGGTTTACAGTACGGCCAAAGAGACCTCACCGAATGGCGGGAGTTTGTGGAGCGGATCAAAAACCCGGAAGAGACAGTGACCATCGCCCTGGTCGGCAAGTATGTTTCCCTCCCGGATGCCTATATCAGCGTGGTGGAGGCGTTAAGACACGCGGGAGTGGCCCACCGCGCCGGGATTAACCTGCGCTGGGTGGACGCGGAGAGCCTGGAGAAGAACGACCAGGCGGCCGCCGGAATCCTCCAGGGAGTCGACGGGATTCTGGTGCCGAGCGGTTTCGGCAACCGCGGGATTGAAGGGAAAATCGCCGCCATCCGTTACGCCAGGGAAAATAAACTGCCTTTTTTGGGGATCTGTTTGGGGATGCAGTGCGCGGTTGTGGAATTCGCCCGTAATGTCTGCCAAATGCAGGGGGCCAATTTTGCAGAGTTCGTTCCGGATGGGCCTTACCCGGTGATTAGTTTATTGCCCGGACGAGCGCAGGAAACCAAGAAGGGCGGGACCATGCGTCTTGGGCTCTACCCGGTGAAGCTCCGCAAAGGAACCAAAGCCTATGAGGCTTATCAAGAGGAGACGGTTAAAGAGCGCCACCGGCACCGTTGTGAAGTCAACAGTGAGCTTTTGTGCGGATTGGAACAGGGCGGTTTGATGGTCAGCGGGGTTTGTGACGACAGGGGGTTGGTGGAGATTATCGAGTTGCCGGATCACCCCTGGTTTGTTGCGACCCAATTCCATCCGGAGTTCAAGTCACGCCCGCACCGCCCGCACCCGCTTTTCCAGGGGTTTGTCGGGGCTGCGCTTCGCCACCGCGAGACAAATTCCTGAGTGTCATGGGGCAACAGGCGCTTTTAAGCGGCCTGTTGCCGGCGGCGCGAGAAGACAAAGGGCTTGCGTGGGGCCGGCCCTGTTGGGGGTGGACAAATGAAACCGGCCATTTTCTCCGCTTTCCGGCAGAAAATCTTCCCTTGGGGAAAAATTTTGCTGCGGAAGGGTTTTTCCGCCCTCTTTCTCCTGGTCTTTAGCCCGCTGCTTTTGGTGATCGATATTTTTTCTCCCAACCCGCCGGAGCAGGCCTGCGCTTCCCAGTTGCGCCCGCGGGTAAAACTCCTCTATGCGTACCTGCTTTTCCTGGCCATTGCTTCCGCGGCCGCAATCATCCTTTATTGCAGCAGTACGCAGGAGGCGCGGCGGCTGGAAACGGTCTTGGGGAGCTTTTTCCGTTCTTCAGAAGTCCGGAGCAACCTTTCCCAGGAAGTCGTGGGGGTTGTCCATAAATATGCCGTACGTTTTGACCTCAACCCGCATTTGGTNTTAGCCATGATCCAGGTGGAAAGCGGGTTTAATCCCCACGCCCGCTCACCCAAGGGCGCCCGCGGTTTGATGCAGGTCACCCCCTTGGTTTGGCGGCACTATAACCCCAGATCCGCCTGTAACGGCCGGCATGCCCCGGGCGCGATCCACGGCGAAGATTGTATTTTTGCCGTGGAGGCCAACATCAGGACCGGCATGCGGCTGTTGCGGGATCTAATCGACTATTTCCAGGGAGAGACCGGGGCGGCCATCGAGGCGTATAATGCCGGCCTTACCAATGTGGACCTGGAAAGAATCCGCCCCAAGTACCAGGAGACCAGGGATTATTTGCAAAGGATCGGTACGGTTTTAGCCCCTGCCGCCCATGAAGAGACGGAGGAGAGCTTCCGCTCTGCCGCCGGTCTGCGCAGGGCCTTTCATATCCTGGCACTGGGCACGTTGGGGCTCTGGTTTTTATTGGTTATCTGGGTAATCCGTCATCTCCCCAGGCACCCTCTTTCATAAGGCGCACTTCTTTATAAGGAATCCCCCTTCATAAGGCGCCCTTCTTCATAAGACGCCTTTTTCATGAAGAGGAGAAAACCACCGCCCATTTCAGTCATATTTCCGGCAAATTGCTATAAAATGATCCCGGGAAGAAGAATGGAAAAAATTGATTGGCAGTTGAGCACCATTGTCCTTCTGATGCTGGCCGGGGCCGGCTGGGGGTTTTTGGCCGATTGCTTCCGTATCCTTAAGAAAGGCCGGAAGAACCAGGTGCTTGATTTTGTCTTTTGGCCGGTTTCCCTGCTTTTTTTATCGCCGGTCATTTTCTATGCCAACTGGGGGGAAGTCCGGTTATATCTCTGGCTCAGCCTGGGGGCGGGGGTGGTTCTCTACCGCAAACTTTTCCGCAGGGCGGTCATGTTCCTCCTCCAGAAGGAGTAAAAAAAGGATCTTCTCCGGCTTTGTTGAATGCTTCCATAGGCGGGTTATAAAAAGACGGGTTATAAAAGGCTGAATATTTGGCGGTTTATGAAAGATTGGGCATGAGCAAAGAAAGGGAAGGGGATTTCCATGGAACCTCGGCAGGCCGGAAAAAGACGCCGGGTGCGATATAAGTTCAAGTTTAAGCCCCTAACCTGGCTGGCGCTTTTCCTGATCCTTTCTGTCCTTTACCATTTGGGCCTTGGTATTTTTGGCCTGGTGGTCAATAATTACCGGCTGGCGGAAGAGAAGAGAAGGCTGGAGGAGAAACGCGAGCTTATCCAGGAGTTGCAGGCGGAGAGGGACCGCTGGTACCAGCAGGATTTTTTGGAGAGGGAAGCCTACAAGCTTGGGCTGGTTAAAGAGGAAGAGCCCGCAGAAGAAAACTAGCAGCCGAGGAATATTAGGGAGTATTTTTCTTGCAGCTTGACAACACATTTTGCCCTAAGCTATAATAAACTATAACATTGAGAAGGATTTAAAACCAAGGAGGATAATAGGCGAATGTCATTTACCGCCGGTCAGATTGTGGAAGGAAAAGTCACCGGGATCACCAATTTCGGCGCCTTTGTGGAGCTTGCCCCCGGGACAACAGGCCTGGTTCATATCTCCGAAGTGGCGGATGTTTACGTCAAGGATATAAACGACTATTTAAAGATGAACGACTCGGTGCGGGTGAAGATCCTCAGCATTAAAGATGGGAAGATCGGGCTCTCCATCCGCCAGGCGCAACCCGGTGGGGGCGGTCGCCATACCCAGCAGAGTTTTGAGGACAAGCTGAGCAAATTTTTGAAGGATTCGGATGAACGGCAAGCGGCATTAAGAAAGAATTGGGAAGGCAAACGGAGAGGGAAAGGCGGTTTTTCTCAATTCCGGGGATAAACCGGCCTTCAGCCGGAAGGTTCGGCATGAAGAGACGTCAAGAAAAACCTCTTGCTTAAGAGATAAAGATATATTATAATAATATAGGCTGTACGGCGGTGTAGCTCAGTTGGTCAGAGCATACGGTTCATACCCGTAGTGTCACTGGTTCGAATCCAGTCACCGCCACCATCATGCGCCATTAGCTCAGTTGGTAGAGCAGCTGACTCTTAATCAGCGGGTCCGGGGTTCGAGTCCCTGATGGCGCACCATTTAACTTCAAGAGAAAAATCCCCCCATCCATGGGGGGATTTTTGTGCCATCAGGGTCTTGAATCCCGTGCCTTCCCCCTCTTTTCCCTTCATGGGGGGATCTTTGCCGGCAAGGCTGCGGCCCCCGTGTCTTCCTCCTGAAGGCCGGGGGATTTTTCTTTGCATCTATTTTATGTCATGGTATAATAAATTTTACCAAAAGAAAGTATAATATTTTTGCCCGGGCTAATCCTTGCGTGTGCGGGGCGATTAGCGGGTACGCGGGGGACGGGTGGCGGGAACAGGGTTATACTCAGGTTGGAGGTGGGAATATGCGAAAACACTGGCGTTACCTGGTTTCCCCATTATTCGCACTCCTATTGGTTAACGCAATAACTTATGCGGGTTTCTTCGATAGCCTGGAACTGGCTTTGGAGAAGGAAATAGGCCGTAATGCTTATGAAGAGATCGTCGCTGAAATGAGGGTAATGAAACTCCCCGCTGCGGAAGAGAACCGCCTGCAATCCATCTTCCGGCGCCTGGTCGCTGTTTGTGAGCGGAAAAAGGAGCTGCAATATACCCTGACGGTGGTTGAAGATAATACCGTGAACGCCTTTGCCTTGCCGGGAGGGTATATTTTCGTCCATACCGGGCTTTTGGCCTTTGCTGAAAGCGACGGGGAGATCGCCGGCGTCCTGGCCCACGAAATTGCCCACGTGGACCGGAAACACAGCATGAGCCAGCTTAAGCGGCAGATCGGCATGGCTTTTCTCTTGCAATTGGCTCTGAAAAAGAGTAATGCAAAGGAGGATATAGCCAAACTGGGGGCAATAGTCATAAACCTGGCGCAGTTGGGTTACAGCAGGGAGGCGGAGTTCGAAGCCGACCGTTATGGTGTTTACTACATGGAAAAAGCCGGTTTTAACCGGAAAGAAATCCTCAACTTTTGGCAGCGCCTCCTGGACCGGACCGGAGGGAAGGAAGATCCGGCTTTCTTATACCTCTTTTCGACTCACCCTCCGACTACGGAACGGATGAAACGGATCAGGGAATTGTAAGGATATTAGTTGGTGAGGAAAATACATATTCTATAAGGGGGGGTAAAGATGACGGAGAGAATGAGAGGAAAAGCGGTTATCGTGACCGGCGGTGCGCTGGGGATCGGGTTCGGCATTGCCCGCCGTTTTGTCCAGGAGGGCGCCGGGGTGCTCCTGGTTGATCTGAATGAAGAAGCGGCGCGGGCTGCTGCGGAGAAGCTGGCAGGCGGGCCCGGCCGGGTGGAGGTTTTCCCGGCTGACGTTGGCGCCGAGGAGACCGGTGAGAAGGCGGTCGCCCGTTGTGTGGAGGTTTTTGGAGGCCTGGATATCCTGGTTAATAACGCCGGGATCTTCCCGCAGGCGCCGGTCTTGGAGATGGCCCCCGAACTGGTGGACCGGGTCTACCGGGTTAACCTGAAAGGGTTGATCCTTCTTTCCAAGGCGGCAGCCTTGCAAATGGTCAAGCAGGGCCGGGGCGGGCGGATTATTAATATCGCCTCCATCGATGCTTTTCGCCCCTCCATGGTGGGACTCGCCGCCTATGACGCCAGCAAGGGCGGAGTGGTGATGTTCACCAAGAACCTTGCCCTGGAGTTGGCCCCGCACAATATCACGGTAAATGCCGTGGCGCCGGGGGTGATTTTTACCGAAGGCGTGGCGGAAGCGGATGTCAGCGTGGAGGCGTTTCTGGAGAGGATTCCTTTGCGGCGGGTAGGGAAACCCGAAGATATCGCCGGTGTAGTTGCCTTTTTGGCCTCGGCGGATGCGGACTACATCACCGGCGAGACCATTGTGGTTGACGGGGGCTCCCTCCTGGTTTAAGGTTAATTGTTCATCGTAGAAAAAGAGGATTCTGCAACCGCCAGTGGAGAGCGGAAAGAGCGGTCAGGCAGAATCCTCTTGTTTTTTTATCCTACGGGCCACCTCAAGGCCAAGGGCACATTCGATCCGTTTCCGCTGCATGATACAGGTAATTTCGTTCGGGGTTGCCAGGTCGTTATTGGTGAAGTAGGCGTCGGCGTGGCACCCCCCGGAGCAGAAAAACTTGGCCCAACAGTTTTTACAAGCCGGCTTCGTCAAAACATTGGTCTTTTTAAAGGTTTCAACGAGACACAGGTTCTTAATTCCCTCCCAGATATCGCCGGCCTTAAACTGGGGAAGGCCGACGAATTGGTGGCAGGGGTATAAATCCCCTTCCGGGGAGACGGCAAAGTACTCAAAACCGGCGCCGCAGGCGGTTATCCTTTTGTAAATGCACGGCCCTTCGTAAAGGTTCAACTGGAAATGGTAGAAGCTGAAACCGGGTTTCTCCCGGGCGGCGATGACGCGCGCCAGGTTGTCGTATTCGTCAAGGACCGCCGGCAAATGCTCCCTGCCGATATGGTACCCGGCGCCGCTGCCGGTGACCGGTTCAAGGGAGAGCCGTTTAAACCCCAGGCCGGCCAGGTGGAGTACGTCCCCGGTAAAATCCAGGTTTTCCGTGGTAAAGGTGCCACGGATAAAGTAATCCCGGCGCCCGGGAGGGTTTTTCTCCCTTTCCCGCACCAGCTTAAGGGCGGCGGGCAGGATCCGGTCATAGCTGCCGTTTTTGGCTGCGTCATACCGGAAACGGTCATGCACCTCTTTTCTCCCGTCAATACTGATGACAACGTTATGCATCTCCCTGTTGAGGAAGGAGATTTTCTCCTCGTCCAGCAGGGTGCCGTTGGTGGTCAGGGTAAAATAGAGGTTCCGGTTCTTCTTCTTGGCCAGCTTCCTCCCGTAAGCCACTGTCTCTTTGATGACCTCAAAATTGAGCAGCGGTTCGCCGCCGAAAAAGTCGATCTCCACATTCTCCCGCCCCGCGTTTTCCATTAGAAAATCCACTGCTCTAAAGGCCACCTCCGGGCTCATGAGGCGGGCGGTTCCCTGCCCATTCCCGTCTCCGTAATCCCCCTGGTGGGCAAAGCAATAATCGCACCGCAAGTTGCAGCCGTGGCTCACATGAAGGCAAAGGGCTTTCAAACCGGAGCGGGGGTGCAGCTTTTCAGTGGTTTCCTCATCGATGAATTCGGGTGAATAAAGCATCTTTTGGTCGATGAGGGTCTGCAGCTCGGCATAGGCTCCGGCGAGAGCGGCCTCGTCTACCCCCTCCGGGCAGGAACCGGCCAGTTCCGCCCGGGCCTCCTCCAAAGTGGGCGGGCGGTCCGGGAAATTGGCAAGGATCTTGGCGGTCATCTCGTCAAAAAGAAAGATATTACCGGTATTGACATCTACGGCGATTTGCAAGCCATTTTGGGAAAAGAGATGAATCATTTGTTACCCTTCTTCATTAATATTTTCATAAAAAAAAGACTCCCGATTGAATTATAAGCAAGCAGTTTGTAGCCTGTCAATGATTAAAAGACAGTCGCGTAATGCTTGCGGGTAAAGTAATCCCGGTGCCATGCGGGGTTAAACAGTTTCTTGGAGGAAAGGGAGACTTGGCGAAAGAAGGCCAACTGGAATTTACCGTCGTAAGCTGTCCAAAGATATCCTGGGGGAAGCGGGGGGAACTACCGGATCCGGTGGCTATTCCAACCGGGTCAGGCGTTTTACCAGATGTAAGAGGCAGTCGAGGTCTTCCTTGTCAAGTTTTTTCAGGAGGCAACAGAGTTGGCTCAGGGTTTTTTCGTTTACTTCACGGGCGCCGGCCGCCGGTTGCTGAGGTTTTTTCTCCATAAAAACACAGGGTTCCTCACAGACTTGCCAGTGGGGCTTGGGGTCGTCGGTCAAGTCAAGAAGATAATCCGAAGAGACCTTGAATAATCTGGCCATCCGGCTCAGCATTTGCGGGTCGGGATAGCGTTCTCCCTTTTCATAGTTGGATATTGCCTGCCGGCTGACACCGAGTAAGTTGGCGAGATCTTCCTGGCGCATTTTTTTACCCTTGCGCAAAACGGCGATTTTTTCTCCTAACAATGCGTTTACCTCCAAGTATGATTATAGGCTACAAAATGCAGCAAAGCAATATGGGCCACGGAATGCAGATTTGNNCTTGACATGATGCAAAATGTTGTCTATAATATACTGGAATTTTTCATTTTTNGTAACTATTGCCCGAAAAAGACAAANATGAGAATTTGGGGGTGGACGGGCATGTAAAATTCTCCGGATTTTCCGCCTTATTGTAGTTTTGATTTTTATTATTAAATAAAGATTATAAAAAATATCGGTAACGAGGTCGATGAAAACGGATAATTTAGAGTCTTTTTGCCGTGTTCTTGAATCATTAATTAAGTACCGGGTCAACGTCCTCGGCTATCTGTGTAGCCATGGTTGTGTGAGACTGGTGGAAGCAGGAAGGGGCGTCCGGGTCTATCATTTCTTCTCTGTAACAGGGGACAAGGCCAAAATAATCCTTGGGGAAGATGGTTTCTTTTCCGTTGCCCCGTTGGGACAGCCTGAGAAGATAGAGGCCGAGAAAAAAGGGGAAGAAAAAAATAACCTGTAATAATAAACAGGTTATCAATCCATCCCCTGCGGTACCGGCGTCCGGCTTGAAATGGTTTATCCTGAAAAGCTATCCCGGTGTTCTGTTTAACATTCGGTATGACCGCAAGCCAAGCATTTGGCGCAACCTTCCGTCATGGCAAAGGCGTATATGCCACAGGAAGGGCAGAGGTTGAATGAGGTTTTTCCTTGGCTCTCCCGGGAAACTTCTTTTGTACCGGGGGAACTCTCCGGGCCGGGCTGCGGGAAGGAGAGGTTCTCCTGTACCGGAGCGGTCCGGGAGGTTTCGGAAGCCAGGTTTTGCAGGTATTCCATGATGAAGCGGCCAATGGCATCAGGGACCGAGCGTACGCGGTGCGGCCCAAAACCTACAGAGCGGCTGCCGCCGATCCCCAGTAATTGCTCGGCAACGCTGGCCGGGTCGATGCCAGAGCGGAAACAGAGGGAGACCAGGCGTGCAATTCCCTCGGTGAAGGCCATGATATCACTGCCCGCCTTGCCAATCTGGGCGAAAAGCTCAAACGGCTGCCCATTATGGAGGTTGAGGGTGAGATATAAAGTCCCTTCCGGCGTCCGTTTGCTGTCGGTAATTCCCTGCAGGCGGTCGGGGCGGGGAAGCGGGCGGAGTTTGCCCCATTTTGTCCCGGATGCGGCCGGGGCCGGTTTCTGCTCCGGTTTAGCGATCCCCTTACGCATGGGCTGGTTCTCCAGACAGCCGTCCCGGTAGACGGTCACCCCTTTACATTTCAGCTGGTAAGCCAGGTGGTAGACGGCGCTGACATCGTCCTTGCCGGCTGTCCGGGGGAAGTTAACAGTCTTTGAGACCGCATTATCCGTAAATTCCTGGAACGCAGCCTGCATCCGGATATGCCATTCCGGGCTGATCTGGTGGGCGGTGACAAAGACCCTTTTAATCTCCGGTGGGACCACGGTGATTTCCTCCAGGGAACCCTTCTCCGCCAATTCCTCAATGAGTTCGGAGCTGTAAAAACCCTTTACCTCGGCGATCTCACGGAATAACGGGTTGACCTCCAGCAAACGGTCGTTATCCAGGATCTGGCGGGTAAAGGCCAGGCTGAAGAGGGGTTCAATGCCGCCGCTGGTCCCGGCGATAATGCTGAGACTGCCGGTGGGGGCGATAGTGGTGGTGGTGGCATTCCGCAGCTTGGGGAGGCCGGGCCGGTCATAGATACTCCCGGCGAAATTGGGGAAGGCGCCCCGCTCCTCCGCCAGGCGTGCCGAGGCCGCCTTGGACTCCCGGTCGATAAAACTCATTACCTCCCTGGCCAGGTTAAGCGCTTCCTCGGAGTTATAGGGGATTCCTTTTTTGATTAGCATCTCCGCCCAACCCATGACCCCAAGACCGATCTTCCGGTTGCCTTTGACGTTCTTTTCGATTTGGGGGATCGGGTACCTGGAGGCGTCGATGGCGTTGTCCAAAAAACGAACACCCAGGTGAACCAGGCGTTTTAGCTCATCCCAGTCAATCTCCAACACGCCGTTTTCTTCCCGGAAGATCAAGGAAAGGTTGATGGACCCAAGGATACAGGCTTCATAAGGGAGCAAAGGCTGTTCGCCGCAGGGGTTTGTACTCTCAATCGGTCCCAGGGCCGGGGTGGGGTTGGCTTCGTTGATCCGGTCAATGAAGATCACGCCCGGTTCCCCTGAGGACCAGGCGCAGTCGACAATTTGCGCAAAGAGTTCCCTGGCGTTGACCTGCCCGGCCGGGGCTTTGGTCCGGGGGTTGATCAACGGGAAATTCTCGCCCTTGGCCACTTTCTCCATGAAGGCGTCGGTGACAGCCACCGACAGGTTGAAGTTCTGGTATTCCCCTGTCCCGCATTTGGCATGGATAAAATCCATGATATCCGGGTGGTCAACCCGGAGGATACCCATATTTGCCCCTCTCCTGGTACCGCCTTGTTTTACCGCTTCGGTGCTGGAGTTATAGACCTTCAGGAAGGAGAGGGGCCCGCTGGCCACGCCTCCGGTTGAACCCACCTGGTCATTTTTGGGCCGGATACGCGAGAAGGAAAACCCCGTTCCGCCCCCGCTTTTATGGATCAAAGCCGCTATTTTCAGGGTTTCGTAGATGGAATCCAGGGAGTCCTCAACGGGCAAGACAAAACAGGCTGCTAGTTGTTGCAGTTCACGGCCGGCATTCATCAGGGTGGGCGAGTTGGGTAAGAACTTCCTTTCGTCCATCGCCCGGAAAAACTCCTCCGCCCATCTCTCCCTTTCTGCGGCGGATTTATCGTACTCCTCTTCAACGGCGGCGATATTCTCCGCCACCCTCCTCAGCATATCTTCAGGGGTCTCTAATGGTTTCCCATCTTCCTTCCTCAGGTACCTGCGTTCCAGGACGGTCCTGGCATTTGCTGTCAGCTCCAAAAAGCGCACCCCCCTCGGCACAATATATAGACTAAATTAAATTTTACTACACAATATTTAGGGAGTCCAGGGTGGTGAAGGGAAAAAACTATACTTCCGGAGGACCTCCAGGATGATTAAGAACGATTTTTCTCCGGCGTTTACAAATTAATAAGAGATTTCATTTTCATTTGTCAAAAGTGGATGCTAGTATTAAAATGAAGGGAGAAAACCATGATTTTACGGGGGGAGGGAAGCTGATGGCGCTGAAAGACGATCTTGCGGCCATTCCGGCCAAACCCGGTGTTTATATCATGCTTGACCGGGATGAAAAAGTGCTTTACGTGGGGAAAGCGGCTTCCCTGCGCCCGCGGGTGCGTTCTTATTTCCAGCCGTCGGCCGCCCTTACGCCCCGGCTCGCCCGCATGGTGGAGCAGGTCGAGCGGGTGGACTTCATCACCACCAGTTCCGAAGTGGAAGCCCTGGCCCTGGAATGCAACTTAATCAAAGAACACCGCCCCAAGTATAATGTGAAATTACGGGATGATAAACAATACCCCTGGCTGAAAGTGACGGTCGGGGAAGACTTTCCCCGGGTCTATATCGTCCGCCGCCCGCAAAAGGACGGGTCCCGCTATTTCGGCCCTTACACCGATGCCGGGGCCCTGCGGGAGATTTTCCGGCTCTTGCGGAAGGTCTTTCCCATCCGGACCTGCAAGCGGAAAATTACCTGGGGGGATAAACCGCAACGCCCCTGCCTTAATTATCATATTGGCCGGTGTCCCGGCCCGTGCACGGGCAGGATCACCCCGGAAGCCTACCGGGAAACGGTCCAGGATCTCATCGGTTTTTTGGAGGGGAAAACAGAAAAACTCGCGACTGCTCTCGGGCGTGAGATGGAGAAGGCGGCGGAAAACCGGGAATACGAGAAAGCCGCCGCCTACCGGGATAAGCTCTGGGCCCTCGAAAGGGTCCTGGCCAAACAGACGGTGGTCTCCGTAACCGGCGAACGGGATGTCTTCGGCTGGGCCCGGCAGGAATACGACCTCCTCATCCAGGTCCTCCAGATCCGCGGGGGACGGCTCATCAACAAGGTGGACTTCTATTTCCTCCTGGAAGACCCGGAGGAAGATGCTGAAATCCTCAGGAGTTTTCTCCTCCAGTACTACGACGAACAGGACCGGATCCCCCGGGAGATCCTGGTGCCCTTCCTCCCCGCCGACCAGGAAACCCTCACCTCCTGGCTCCGGGAAAAAGGCGGGCACGCGGTCGCCCTCCTTTGCCCGAAAAGAGGGGAGAAACGGCAACTCTTGCGGATGGCTGAGGAGAATGCCGCCACCCGCCTGGCTGAAGAGACCAAGCGGAGACGGCAGGAGGAAGAAGGGTTTGCCGAAGCCCAAGGGCGTTTACAGGAGGTTCTTGGCCTTTCCCGGCCGCCCCGGAGGATTGAGGCCTTTGATGTCTCCAATTTCCATGGGGACGAGGCTGTGGCCGCCATGGTCGTCTTTGAAGAGGGGAGGCCGCGGAAGGATTCCTACCGCCGGTTTAAAATCCGCGGCGTGGAGGGGATCAATGACCTGGCAATGCTGGAGGAGGCGATCCGCCGTCGATTTGCCCGGGGCTTAAAGGAACGGCAGGAACTGGCCGGGTTGCGCACGGCCCCGCCCGATGCTGCCGCCGAAGCGAAAACAGGTAGTAGCCTGGAGAGAAAAGAAGGTGGCATCCTGGAGGCAAAGGAGGAAAATGGGTCTGGTTTTGCCGAATTCCCTGATCTCTTGCTGATTGACGGCGGGAAAAACCAGGTCCAGGCCGGCCTCCGGGCCTTGGCCGGTCTGGGTCTTGAAGACCAGCCCCTGGTGGGGTTGGCCGAAGAGAACGAAGAGCTTTTTCTGCCCGGCCGCGGCGAACCGATCCGCCTGCCCCTAGAGGACCGGGCGCTCAGCCTGTTGCGGTATATCAGGGATGAGGCCCACCGCTTTGCCGTCACTTACCACCGTACCTTGCGCCAGAAAAAACTTACCGGTTCCGCCCTGGACCGTATTAAAGGGATCGGCCCCCGCCGGAAAAAAGCCCTCTTGACCCGCTTCGGCTCGATCAAGAAGATCAAAGAGGCCGGCCTGGAAGAATTAATGACAGTGGAAGGGATCACAGAGGATCTGGCCCGGGCGATCCTGGAAGAGCTATAGCCGGAAGAAAGGAGATAATGATGATTCGCCTTGTTGCCCTGGACCTGGACGACACCTTGTTACGGCCGGATTTAACCATCTCGCCCGCTTGCCGCCGGGCGTTATGGGAAACGGCGGCCCGCGGCGTGAAGATCACCATTGCCTCCGGGCGGATGTACCGTGCGACCATGCCGTTTGCGGAGATGCTGGAGATCTCCGGGGTACCCCTGATCACTTATAACGGAGCTCTCGTCCGGTTCTCCGGGTACGGGGAGACCCTCTTCCACCAGCCGCTGCCCGTGGCNGCGGCAAAAAAACTCATCGGGGCGCTGCGCAGGATCGGTTTGCATATCAACGTCTTTGTCAACGACGAATTGTATATGGAGGAATTGGGCGAGGAGGGGAAGAGATACATCGGGCGCAATAAGGTGGAGGTCAAATTGACCCCCGATCTCGCCACCGTCCTTGCTGACGGGCCCACCAAAATCCTGGCCGCCGGCGAGCCGGAGGTGATTGTCGAGGCGGAAAAGGAATTGAACGCCGCATTCAAAGGGGAAATTTTCTTCACCCGTTCCCGGCCGCGGTTTTTGGAATGCCTGGCGCCGGGGGTCAACAAAGGGCTGGCCCTGGAGAAGGTGGCCGCTTTTTACGGCCTGGAGGCCCGGGAGGTGATGGCGGTCGGCGACGCCCCCAATGACCGGGAGATGCTGGCCTGGGCCGGGGTGGGGGTGGCCATGGACGGCGCCCCGCCGGAAGTCCGGGCCGTAGCCGACTGGGTCGCCCCTTCCAACCGGGAGGACGGGGTGGCCGCGGCCTTGCGCAAATTTGTCCTTGAGGAATAACCCCTTGGGGAATAAGTTCTTTGGTGAAGACGATCAGGGGACCCTTATATGGGTCCCTTGATTGATCCCGGGAAGGGAATCCTTTTGTGCCAATAAGTACATACCCGGGTTGAGCAGGAGTTTTTCAGCGGGGTGAGAAATAAAAAGATGCAAAAGAAAACAAAAACCAAGAAAAAAACCAGCACAGGCATGGATTATAGCAAACTGCACAACCATAAAAGCTGACACAATGTTCCGGGGAGAGCTTGACGCTTGGAAAGGCCAACTTGAAAAGAGAGTTTGCTACCACCAGCCCCCGGCAGGCCGGAAAGGAGGGAAGGCTATGTGACTGCCTGTACCGGGTGGAAGGAGCGCTTGCGCGCGGTAGCAATTTACCACAGCAATAGTCGCAGTTGGAGAAGGGAAACGGAGGAAATCAAGAAACTCGTTCTTTTCTCCTGTCGCAGCAAGAGAGAGCTTACCACATTCAAAACCACCATTCAGAGCAAGAAACAGACCAAAATTCGAAGCTGAGGAGGAGTAACCTTCATGAAACGGATCATTGCCTTTCTTACCGCTGCAGTGATGATCATCGTTCTTTCTCCGGCAGCCATCGCCGCTCCCGGGGAACTGGAACTCGACGGGAATTTCAAGACGAAGATCCAATATGAGAATGAGCAATTAACGGGTAAGTCCGAGCTTTCCCTCGAGGCTTTGACGGGCGAGGACCTGAAAGCCGGTTTTTCCATCACCGGTTTAAACCGGAACTTCAACGGTGACTGGGAGAACGGCGGGATCATCAGTGTTGATAAAATGTGGCTTGAGACGCGGGGTCCCTTGTTCCCTGGTACCTCCAGCATAGTTACGCGCATTGGCGGACTGGGGATTGCCTATTCGCCCTATACGGCAATTGTCGGCGAAAACGGGATCAGCGTGGATGAGATCAACCTGGGACCCGCTACTTTAGGGGCTTTTTACGCCTGGGACGGTCCGGACAGCGTAGTACAAGGCGCCCGTCTCGGTTTTTCCCCGGTTGACGCCCTGAGAATCCAGGGTAGCATGGTGAAGGCGGATCAGATCTATTACGATCTCCAGGCTGAGATTGCCCCCGCCGATTTTCTGAAATTGACCGGGGTCTACGCCACCGAGGAAACAGAGGAAGAACATGCGATGAAAGTCGACGCCGCTGTGCAAGTCCTCCGGGACCTGCAGATCCGGGCCGGTTATCGCGATATCACCGATAATTTCAGCCCCAAATACGGTAATCCCAACTATAAAGACCCGAAGGTACCGTATTATGTCCCGGGACAGAAAGGGTTCCTGGTTGGCGCCACCTTCAAACAGCCGAATCTAGTAGTAGACGGCACTTACACCCTTTTCAATGACCAGTTCAAGTTCGAAGCCACCCGCACAGTGGGACTGGCTGGAACCAACTTCGACGCGGTCCTGGAGGGCGTCTACAAAGTTGACACCTCCGAGATGGGGAATTTGAAAGCCGGCGTAAAATATAAGGCGCCCAATGGTTTGAACCTTGCGGTCGGGTATGACTTCATTGTCCAACAGCCCAGCGCATCCGTGGAATTGGAAATGGCGTTTTAACTGTCGCCAGGTGAGAAAAGACGGGGCCTTGCCATTACGGCCCCGTCTTTTTTTTCATGTAAAAAAAGTTGGAAGGAAAAGAAAAAAGAGAGCAGGAAAAATTAGTTTTATGTCGAATAATATCCTGTGACAAGGTAAGAGAAGAGAGAGAAAAAATGAGTAGCGAGGCTGCTCCGGCCGGTCAAGGCCGGAGGTATAAATTATGACCAGCATATCCCGGAAAACAGTGTTTTATTAAAGATAAAGCGTGAAACCGGTTCAGGCGTTTACTGGTCAAAAGTAGGAGGTGGAAATTTAATATTCTTAATATAAATTTAATATAAAATTATATAGATATAGATCAGGAGTTTTTTTTAAATTAATTCTATGATAGATGGAGGAGATTGCATGGCTAGAGTGGTTTTTGATCATGTCTACAAAAAATTCCCCAATGGCGTGGTGGCGGTAAACGACGCCAACCTGGAAGTGAGGGATAAAGAGTTTATCGTCCTCGTCGGGCCGTCCGGTTGCGGGAAAACCACTTCCTTACGGATGGTTGCCGGTCTGGAAGAGATTACTTCCGGTAACATATACATCGGCGATCTTTTGGTAAACGATGTGGCGCCGAAAGACCGCGATATTGCAATGGTCTTCCAGAACTACGCTCTCTATCCCCATATGGACGTCTACAACAACATGGCTTTCGGCTTGAAACTGAGGAAGTTCCCGCGGGCCGAGATTGACCGCAGGGTGAAGGAAGCCGCCAGAATCCTTGGTATTGAAGCGCTCTTGGACCGGAAACCGAAGGCCCTCTCCGGTGGTCAGCGGCAGCGGGTGGCTTTGGGCCGCGCCATTGTCCGGGAACCGAAGGTCTTCCTCATGGATGAGCCCCTTTCCAACCTGGACGCGAAGCTTCGTGTGCAGATGCGCGCCGAGCTCTCCAAACTCCACCACAGACTGCAGACCACAGTGATCTACGTCACCCACGACCAGGTCGAAGCCATGACCATGGGCGACCGGATCGTCGTGATGAGGGACGGCGTTATCCAGCAGGTCGGTAAGCCGTTGGATATTTATGACAAACCGGCCAACGTCTTTGTAGCCGGGTTTATCGGCACCCCGCCCATGAACTTCCTGGAAGGGGTCTTGAAAGAAGAAAACGACCGGCTCTATGTGGATCTGGAGACCTTCAAGGTCTATGTGCCGGAAGGCAAGTTTAAGACCGCCAAGATGTATGTGGATAAAGAGATCATCCTCGGCATCCGTCCGGAGGATATTACCGACTATGACTTCATGCCCGATGCCGATCCGGAAAATGTTGTCCCGGTCACCGTTGACGTCAGCGAGTTGATTGGTGCGGAGATTTATCTCCATGTCTCCAACGGCCCGCACAGCTTCACCGCGCGGGTTGACGCCCACACCAAGGCGACAGACGCCGAGGAGCACCGGCTTGTCTTCAACAACAAGAAAATCCACCTCTTCGATAAAGATACGGAGAAAGTCATTCCTTAAAGCGGTTATTGTGTGTACGCGTATGAGAATGCGCTGTGCGCACACGCATAGCGCGACGAATCCCCCATCCGCCGGTGGGGGATTCTTAGTTTTAAGAGGAGGCAGGGTTGATGACGGTAGGGAAATATATCGGGATTGACCTGGGCGGGACAAAAATTGCCGGGGTTTTGGCAGATGCCGGGGGAACGGTGTTACACCGGGAACAGGTCCCGACCAAGGCGGAAGAGGGCCCGGAAAAAGTGGTCGCCAGGGTCTTCGGGTTGATCCGGGTCCTGCTGGCCGCAGCCGGTGAGGGGGAGGTTAAAGGGATCGGGCTTTGTACACCGGGGCCCTCCGATCTTAAGGCCGGTGTGGTTATTGAAGCACCGAACCTGAAGTGGAAAGATCTGCCTATTATTGCCCTTCTGGAAAAGGAGTTCAACCTCCCGTCGGTCTTGGAGAATGACGCCAACGCCGCGGCTTACGGCGAGTATGTTTATGGTGCGGCCAAAGGGAGAAAAGACCTGGTCTATCTGACGGTCAGTACCGGAATCGGCGGGGGGATTATTGTCAACGGTGAACTCGTCTACGGGCGTAATTATTCCGCAGGCGAAGCGGGGCATATGATTATCCTTCCCGACGGGCCGCTCTGCAGTTGCGGGCGGAGGGGTTGTATTGAAGCGTTGGCTTCCGGTTCCGCCATCGCCCGGGAGGCCAAAGCCCTTTTACTCAAAGAAGGCCAAGGCGGGCCCGGGCGGACGGGCCTGTTGTGGGAGATCACCGGGGGCGACCCGGAACGGTTGACCGCAAAGGAGGTGGGGGAGGCCGCTGCAAAAGGCGACCCCCTGGCCCTTTCCGTTCTGGAAAAGGCCTTTCGCTATTTGGGTATTGCCGTGGGGAACCTGGTGAACCTGTTGAACCCGGAGATTGTGGTGATCGGGGGCGGGGTGGCCGCGCTGGGACCGTTACTTTTCCGCCCGGTGGTGCAGGCAATGGAGGCAACCGCCTTTGCCCATATGTGCCGGGATTTACCGGTTGTTCCCGCCCTCTTGGGCGGCGAAGCCGGGACCAGAGGCATGGTGGCGCTGGCCCGCCGGAAGATACCAGCGGAAGGATAGGCGCCGTGTTACCCGGAGAGGCCGGCGGAAAGGCCGGCTCCAGGTTGCCTGGAGAGCACCGGTGGAGGTGCAGACGCTGTGCTATTCGGAGAGTACCGGTGTCAAACCGGCCTTGTTCTCGACCATAGCCGGGCGTTGGCCGGGGAAGAACAGCCGGCAGCCCTGGAGGAGGCCGTCGCTGATCACCTCGGCCATCTGTATTACCAGGCTAAGCCGGGTGTTTTGGAGGACCAGGTATTCCATGAAGCCGCCGACATTCACCACTCCCACCACGTGTAAATTACCGACTGCGGGCAAGGTTTTGTTGACACCGGTTCCCGGCTGGAGCGGGCCCAATTTCATTGTTATATAGCCGATGCTCTCCGCCTTTCCCAGGCAGGCATCGACCGCAACAATATAAGGGCGGTGAAAACGCCGGTAAATTTCACCGGTGGTTTCCTCGAGATTCACGGCGTGAACCGGTTTTTCCAGAGTCCCGTAGACTTGGAAGAACGGGGAACCGGCCGCTTGCAACCTGGTGCCAATCAGGGGCCCGAGGCTGTCGCCGGTGGAACGGTCGGTACCGATACAGAGGATGACCAGGGGCCGTTCCGGGGGGTACTCCCTTTTTAGCAGTTCTTTAAAGTGGGAACCCAAAAGCTCCCTGGCCTCCGGTTGGTGGACATGAACCCGGTACGAAGGGGAGATTTTTTTCTCTGCGGAGATTTTGGGGAATGACGGCCACTTCAATGCCTTTTCACCTTTCTTTCGCGAAGGTCTGCACGCCCCCGCCGGTTTCCCGGCCGGGTTTTCGCGCGGATTCAGTCTATTGTATGCGAGAAAAGGCGAGGGTATACATGTTATTTCCAAAAACCGGGAAAAAGGCTTTTGCTACCGTCCTCCTTTTCGTGGTATAATAATAAGCAAAAAGCAAGGGCATAGGCAGGGAAATCCAGTCGCCAATGTTCGGAGGGAAAAAGCAGAAAGATCCGGCCGGCGGGACGAACCGGTTGGTCCCGGGGTTTTTCACCGGGCTCATCGCCGTTTCTCTCCTTTTTTGCCTCTCCGCCTCCTGGTGGCAGGGGCGGAAGGTCATCCCGGAAGGGGTCAAGATCGCCGGTATCCCCCTTTCCGGTTTACAACCGGAACAGGCGACCGTCTTTTTAAGCCAATGCTTGGATCATTTCTTAGAACGCCAAGTGGAGCTGCGGGATGACGGTTTTGTCTTTGAGTTTATCCCCAGCAGGTGGGGATTTTACCTGGATTATCCGGAACTGGTGTCCCAGGCCTTTGCCCAGGGGCGGGCAGGGAATGTTTTCCGGCGCTGGCGGTACCGGCGGGAACTCCGGCGTCGGCCGGTAAATCTCCTCCCGGCGGTAAAAATCGACCCCGGCTTGCACCAGGAGTTTCTCGGTTACATAGAGAAAGAAGTTAATCAGGAACCGGTCAGCGCGGATCTCCTGGTCGACCGGGAAGGGAAGATCAAGGTTATTCCCGGCCGTCCCGGAAGGCGCCTGGACCGCCGGGGGTTTTTCACCGCGCTTTCCCATGTGATCCTGGCGGAAGATAGCAGATACCTTGAACTCCCGGTGGAAGAGGTTGAGCCGGCATTAAGCGGGGAAAAAATTGAGGAATGGGGCTTAACCCGGGTTTTAGCCCTTTTTTCCACACGGTTTGACCCCCAGGAGAAAGATCGGGTCCAAAATATCAGGACCGCCGCTTCTGCCCTGCACGGCGCGGTGGTTTTACCCGGACGGGAACTCTCTTTTAACCGGCGGGTGGGACCCAGGGTTCCGGAGAAGGGCTACCGGGAGGCGCCCGTTCTCTATGAAGGAGAGTTAATCCCCGGAGTTGGCGGGGGGGTTTGCCAGGTTTCCACCGCTTTGTACAATGCCTGGTTACTCGCGGGTTTTCCGGTAACAAAAAGGTTCAATCATACCATGGCCGTTTCTTATGTGGAGATGGGGCGGGACGCCGCGGTGGTGGATGGCGGCCAGGATCTGGTGGTTGCGAATCCCCTTTCCACCCCGGTTTTTATCTCCGCCCAGGTGGAAGCGGACCTTTTGACCGTGGCGGTAGTAGGAAAAGAGAAAAAACCACGGGGGATTACATATTTGCTTGAACCCACGGTGGTGGAGACGCTCCCGCCACCGGAGATACGGATTGAAGATGCAGCGTTGGCGCCGGGGGAAGAACTGCTGGTGGAAGCAGGGCGGGAGGGTTATTTAGTGGAGCTCTGGCGCTTGGCCCTGGACAGCACGGGTCAGGTTATCCGCAGGGAGTTCATTAACAGGAGCTCTTACCGGCCGGCGCCCCGCCTGCTGAAAACAGGGAAAAAACACCCCCCGGCACGGGAAGAACCGGAGGAAGCACAAGATGAAGGATAGAAAAAAATACTTGTATCACGGGTTGACTTGGATAGCATTGGGGGTATTGATTTTTTGGCGGCGCCAGGAATTACTCGAATCGGGCTGGGGGATATTCTGGCCGTTTATCCCTTTCATCTTCGGCCTGTTACTGGTGGTCGATTACTGGCGGGACGGGAAGAAGGGCCCCATCCTGGCCGGGGCGTTTCTGGCCGGAAGCGGACTTTTCTTTCTCCTGTTTAGCACGGAAGTCCTTTCCTGGCCGGGAGCACAGGCGGTTTGGCCTTTTCTCCTGTTTTGGACAGGGATTGTCTTTTTCCTTGCCTACATAAATGATTTTTCCGACCCCCGCCCGCCTGTGCTTGCCCTCTTTTTTATTGCGGCCGGCTTTTTCTGCCTGAGCCGGAACCGGCCGGCAATCGCTGCACAATTGCGCCTGTATGCACAGGTTTTCACCGCCGCTGCCGGCTGCTATCTGTTATTCATCTTCTTCTCGCAAAGAAGAAGATCTTCATGACTCTTCACTCAAAGTTGAATGGAATATCCTAAACCAGCAAGGGATCGCTCGATCATTTCTTCCGAGGTTTGCAGCGGGTCAAACCGGATCCGTACCCGCTTTTTCCGCAAACTCACTTCGACGCCTTCCACCCCGGGCAGCCGGGAGAGATTTTCCTCCAGTCCGGCCCGGCAGTGGGCGCAAGCGATCTCCGGCAGCACCAGGCTGGTTTCGGTGACAGCCTTTTTATCTCCGGGCATTTTCCCTCACCCCTTTTTTCTTATTCTTAATCCATGTGGATATTATCTGTGTACACCCACGTACCCATTCACCCCGGCTCGCGCGTAACGGGCGGCGCGCCGGGACGGGCAAAGGGTGGTTGCCTGCAAGCTGTGGGCGCCGAGCCTAGTATCTCCCCGGGTTTTCGTTTTATACTGGGAAGCGCAACGGCTAACCGGGGATTCCTGAGGGATAATAGCCCGTTGGCTGCGCCGCAGGCAGGCGTAACAGTTAAAGATGACGAAAAGCAAACGGGTCCGGGAAAGAGGAGGAGCGACCATGAACAGCGGTAGAGAATTGGAAAGATTGGAGCAGATTATGAAACGCCTGCGGGGGGAGGACGGTTGTCCCTGGGATCGCCAGCAAACCCACGCCAGTCTTCGCCCTTGCCTAATAGAGGAGGCCTACGAGGTACTGGAGGCGATCGACAAAGGATCCGCCCCCGCGCTCCGGGAGGAGTTGGGGGATCTCTTATTGCAGGTGGTATTTCATGCCCAGATCGCCCGGGAAAACGGTGACTTTACCCTGGCGGACGTGATTGCCGGGATCAATGAAAAACTCATCCGCCGGCACCCCCATGTTTTTGGCGGGACGGAAGTTGACGGGGTGGAAGGTGTCATTAAAAATTGGGAGCAGATTAAGGCAGAAGAGAAAGAAGCGGCCCCCGCTTCGGCCCTGGACGGCATACCCGCCCATTTCCCGGCGCTCCTCCGGGCCGGGAAGATGCAGGAAAAGGCTTCCCGCCTTGGGTTTGACTGGCCCGATTTCAAGGGGCCGTTGGCAAAGATCAGCGAGGAAAGCAGAGAATTCCGCCGGGCCTGGAATGCCTGGCGAAAAGCCCGGTCAGAGGAGGAAAAGGAAGAAAAACGCCGGCAAATGGAGGAGGAATTTGGGGATATCCTCTTTGCCCTGGTCAACTTCAGCCGGTTTCTGGGGATCGAGCCCGAAGCCGCTTTGCACCGGGTTACCGGGAAGTTTTACCGCCGTTTCCGGGCGATGGAGGAGGCCGCAGCCAGGCAGGGATTGGATCTTAGAAAAATGACCCTGGAGGAGATGGACCGGCTCTGGGAAGCGGAAAAAACCGCAGAGCAGCAGCGACCGCTGGAGTATAAACCAACTGGGGAAGGATAATGCTATAAAAAAACTAACCGGAGGAATGGGAATGCGGTCGCAACGGTACCTGCCGGCGGTATTAATTGCCGCTATTGCCCTGGCCGGGGTGGCCCTTTATTTCTTCACCCGCCGCGGGGCGGGAGAAAAAGGTCCCACATACAAAAAGGAACCGGAGATCAGTATCTATTTTCACGAGGACGGGACAACAAAAAAGATGCCCCTCGAGGAATACCTGGCGGGTGTGGTGGCCGGAGAGATGAAGGGCGACTGGCCGTTGGAAGCCTATGCCGCCCAAGCCATTGTGGCGCGCACCTTTACCCTGGAATTCATCGCCCGCGGCGGGGGGAAAGAGTTTCACCAGGCCGACATCTGTACCGATGAAAACCACGCCCAGGCCTATAACGCCGGGGCGATTACCCCGGTAATCCGCAAGGCGGTGGAGATGACCAGGGGCGAAGTGATGACCTATGGCGGGAACTTCGTCAAAGGTTGGTTCTCCGCCAGTTGCGGGGGGCGGACAGCCCCGGCCATGGTTGCCCTGGGCTATGCGGGGGAAGAACCGGAGTATATAACTTCCGTGAGTTGCCCGGAGGAAGGGGTAATCCCCGAAGAAGAACTCTACTGGTCGGCCCGTTTCTCCCGGGCGGAACTGGGCACGATCTTGACGGCATTGGGCGAGTCGGTCGGGGAGGTCCGCCGCCTGGAGGTGGGAGAGAGGCACCAGGAGTCCCACCGGGTAAGCCGGTTGGATTTTGTGGGGACCGGGGGACGGGCCGGGGTGCGGGGGGCTGATTTCCGGAAAGCCGCCGGTCCGGAAAAGGTCCGGTCCACATGGATCACCGATATCCAGCAGGAAGGAGAGGCAATAATCATCAAAGGCCGGGGTTTTGGCCATGGCGTCGGCCTCTGCCAGTGGGGGTCCAATGCCTTAGCCCGGGAGGGGAAAGACCCCCATGCCATCGTTAAACATTATTACCCGGAGGTTGAGATCAAAAAACTCTGGAAATAAAGATTTCAGTTCAGGAAGTCCCCCCGGAGCATATGATTATATAACAAAAGTAATTTGGGGGTGACTTTCCGTGGACGAGCAGAAACTTCACCAACTGACCATCTTTGCCCGGGAACGGATGGAGATTGACGGCGTAACCAATGTGGGGAGTTTCAACCGGGAAGAGGTCTTCTTGGAAACAGACCAAGGCGGGTTGGTGATCCGGGGGAGCGATCTCCACCTGCGCCAACTCCATGTGGAAAAAGGGAAACTCATGATCAACGGTAAAATAGATTCAGTAAAATACAGTGATGAAACGGTTGATAAAACCAGGAGGGTTTGGAGCAAGCTATTTAAGTAACCAACAAGGGGCAAGTGGCTAAGAAGCAGGGGCCGGGTTTTTCACTGAAAATTCCGGCAGGAACTACGGGCCGGATATGGAATAAAAAAAGAAGAGCTTTGCCAGAGGTGTCAAAAAAATCTAAAGAAACCGGAGACAAGGCCGGATGAAGGCTATACCAGGGCGCACGCGCAATTTTGTGCGCGTTTGCAGTTAAGAACAAAGGAAGGGGGCGCCCGCCGGAGAATGAGGAAAAGTTGGTTCTTATGGCTCTTTCTTATTATTCTTCCTGCCTGCAACAGTTCCTTTCCCAGCCATGCTGCGATCGAGCTCACCAATACCGGTGCCGAATACCGGTTTGGGCAGGTCAAATCCCCCCCGCGCCCGTTGGAATGGCGGGTACTCAAGAACGCCCGTTTTGAAATATACTTTTACCAGGGTTTAGAGGAAGTTGCCATACGCTGCCAGTCCATTCTGGAAGAAGCGTATAACCGGGTGTATCCGGATTTCGCCGGTTTTTTCACCATTAACCGCCTGCCGCCGGTGCGCGTCATCCTCTTCGCCTCGCGCCGGGATTTTCAAAATGCGGAAGCCACCGGGACGCCATTGACAGCCACCCCGGAAGGGGTTGCGCAGTTCCTCGTTGGCCGGTTGTCCGTTATCTGCCAGCCGACCTTCAGGGATCTGCGGGGGGTCTTGATTCATGAGGTAACACATATTATCAGCCTGCACCCCTTCAGGAACCGGTTTTTGGGGGGAGGCGGGCAACCACCGGACTGGCTGGTCGAAGGGATGGCTGAGTATTATACCCCCGCCGATTCCCGGTTTCCCATGCGGGAAGGCGCCCTTCGTGATGCGGTCTTCCGCGAGCAACTGGCGACCCTGGATCAACTCCGGAGCGTGGGCGGGAATTTGGACTATGCCCAGGCCTGGTCGCTGGTGGATTTTATCGCCAGGAAACACGGGAACTGGAGCTTGGCGGAACTGCTGAAGGAGTTTTTTATCAACGGCGACCGGGACCTGACCTACCGGAAGGTACTGGGCCTCTCCCGGCAGGAGTTATGGGAGGCCTGGCGGGCTGATCTGGAAGAGCGGTATCAAGCCGGCCGCGAGGCCCCCCGGATCGACGACCAACACGAACCCTGGATCCCCGGGCACGGCCAGCAGATGCAGGCCGCTCCCGCCGGGGAGGGAAGGGTGGTTTTTCTCTCCTCCCATGAGAGCAGGTATTTAGATCTGTATCTTTGGGAGAACGGGAAGATCCGCCGTCTTACCGAAGAGACGGTATCCGCGTATACGGTTTCGCCGGACGGCGGGGAGATAATCTTNGTCTCCGACGTGGAAGGAGAAAGATTTTTATACCGGCTGGAAACAGCCACGGGGAAAACCACCCTGTTACCCTTGGCCTTGAGCAACCCAGTGGAAGTGGCCTGGTCGCCGGCGGGGGATCGCCTGGCGGTAACGGTCAATACAAGGGGCGACACCGATATCTACCTTGTCAACCTGAAAGGCGAGGTTTTGCAGGCTGTGACCGGCGGGCCGGCGGATGAGACGTCTCCCTCCTGGTCTCCCGATGGCGAGCGCCTGGTCTATGTGGCAGAACAGGCCGGTTTTGATCAGCTTTATATCTGGGACGGGAAAAAGAGCCGGCGGTTAACCGGCGCCGGAACTCACCACCGGGAGCCGGTTTGGGGAGAGGATGGACGGATCTACTTTACCCTGGGTGATAAGGGTTATTACCGGACCGCCGCCGTTGACCCGGAAGAAGGAAAGATTGAAGTGCTCTCGCCTTTCCGGGAGACGCTTCTGCATCCTTATCCCTTGCCGGGGGGAGAGATCCTCTCCACAGTGTACCAGAATGGAACGTATAAAATCTATCGCTGGCGTCCGCCCGGGCACGGGGAGAAAGGGGTGACGGCGGAATGAAAAGTCTCCACCGGCGTTTATCTGCGGCCCTTCTCTTGCTTCCCCTCCTCTTTTCCTGTGCAGCGCCAGTGTGGGCTGGAGAAGAAGAACCCTGGGAACCGTACCGACCGCGTTTAGAAGTGGAGTATATCCTTCCGGTTATTTACTATGACGGATCTCTTTATGCCCTGCTCTATGGACGGATGAGCAGTATCCTCCGCGACCGGGAACTGCAGTTTTTTCTCCTGGCTGACGAGAGAACGGAGTTTTTCAGCTACGTCCTGGGCTATACCCGGCACCGCTACAAGTGGTCCACCGGGATCAACCTCTACTCAATGCCGGTGAATATTGGACCGGTTTGGGCTTCCGGGGTCTGGGAGAAGCAGACCGGCGTCAGCCTTCTTGCCGCCTACCGCCGGACAAACGAGACCAGGTACACTCTCCGCCTGCAGTGGGAGAAGTTTTCCCCGTATTATGTGGCCTCCTCTTTTCCGGAAGACCCGGAGGAGGGCTCCATATTGGGCTGGGAGGTCAAGGCGATAAAGGACGATTTTTCTTTTCTGGCCCAAAAGGGGACAAGGGCCTATTTGAGCGTAGGGGGGGCTTTTCCCTTTCTCAACACCGGTTACCGGTACCTGAAGATCGAAGAAGATTGGCGGCGTTATTACCCGTTGAACCGCCGGATATCTGCCATCTTCAGCTTGCGGGGGGGGAAAATATGGGGTGACTACCCGTCTCACCGCGGTTTTATCATCGGCGGCATCCAACAGGCCAATATGAGCGGTCTCGGGAACCTGACCAATCAGGGAACCTTATGGGCCCTGGCCGATTCGACGCTCCGCGGATATCGTCTCTATCAATTTAGTGGCGACGGGTTTCTCCTGGGGAATCTGGAGCTCAGAACCCTGCTCTATCCTTCCTCATACTATGATTTGAGATTATTTGGACTGCTCGGGACGGTTTTTTTCGACGCGGGTCAGGTCTGGAAAGACAGCCAGGCACTCAGTACCAGCCCTCCGGCGGCCTGGGGGGTGGGGCTCAAGTTTTTCCTGGGCGGCCTGTTGGTGGGGGTGGATTACGCCATACCACTGGACCCGGGCGCAAAGCCCCGCTGGCACGTGAGCCTCGGAGAGGTTTTCTAGCAAAAGACACCGGAAACTGGCGACCGGGGATATGGACTTTCANACAAGAAAGGACTGATCGTTATGTCCATCAAAGTACTGGTCGTTGACGATTCAGCTTTTATGCGGCAAACGATTAAAAAGATTTTACAGGAAGACCCGGAGATTGAAGTTGTCGGTGTGGCGGTCGATGGCGAAGATGCCTTAAAGAAGGTAGAGTTTTATAACCCGCAGGTTATCACCTTGGATCTGCGGATGCCCCGTATGGATGGGCTGGCTTTCCTCACCAAGTTGATGAAGACCTCGCCCCTCCCTGTTGTCCTGGTTAGTTCCTGGGCCCGCGAAGGTACGGAAGAAACCCTGAGAGCCCTGGAACTGGGGGCCGTTGATTTTGTCACCAAACCCAGTAGCGAACCGTCGGAAGAAATCTGGCAGATCGGGGATGAACTGCGGGATAAGATCAAAGCCGCAGCGCAAGTCCGGGTGGAGCAAATCCGGGTTCTGCCGGAAAAAAAGATCGCTACGGTCTTGCCTACCCTGGAAAAGAGCTACCTGAAGGTTTTGGCGATGGGCGCCTCAACCGGCGGCCCCCGGGCTTTCCACTATATCCTAACCCATTTGTCGGCCGATTTTCCCCTCGGGATTTTGATTGCCCAGCATATGCCCAGAGAGTTTATGGAGATCTTTGCCGCCCGCCTCAACGGCCTAAGCCAGCTCCGGGTAAAAGTGGCTGAAGAGGGCGATATGATTTATCCGGGAACGGTCTTGGTAGCCCCCGGCGGTTTACAGACCCGGCTGGTGAAAAAGAAAGAGCCGGACGGCAGTGAGAGTGTACGGGTCCATCTTGTCCGGGAGAAAAAACTCTACCAGCCTTCCATTGATGAGATGTTCTTTTCTGTGGCGGAGATCTACGGGGACCAGGCCATCGGCGTCCTCCTGACCGGAATGGGCGCCGACGGCGCCCTCGGCTTGCAGCGCCTGCGGGAGAAGGGCGCCCTGACAATCGCCGAATCTCCGGAGACCTGCGTCATCTATGGAATGCCCAAGGTTGCGGTGGAATTGGGTGCAGTCGACTATCTCCTGCCGCTGACGGAGATCCCGGATAGAATCTGCGTCTTAATCTCGGGGCAAAAATGTTCCGCCATGAAAAAGTCATGACCGTCCGGAAATTATGACTGCGGCGTCTTTTCCCCTGTTTTCATTCGCACTAACTCTCTGCTTGCTTGCCAAGTGCGCGTGATCCCTGGTTCTATGTGAAAATTTACTTATCTTTTTTCGGAAAAAGTCTAGCGAAAGATTGAGGTGAGGGTATGCAATTAGCCGACCTGGAAAGTAAGACTCTTGTGCAATTACAGGAGATGGCCGGGGAGTTGGGGCTGGAAAACTATGTCCGCTACCGGAAGAAGGAACTCATCTTCGAGTTGCTGAAAGTCCTGGCCACACAGGAAGGACGCGTTTTCTCCCAAGGGGTTTTGGAGATCCTTCCCGACGGTTTTGGGTTCTTAAGGGTAGAGAATTATACGGCCGGACCGGCAGATATCTATGTCTCCGCCTCCCAAATCCGCCGTTTTCATTTGCGCACCGGGGACTTGGTGGCGGGGCAGGTCCGCCCGCCCAAGGATACGGAGAGGTATTTTTCCCTCCTGAAAATTCAGGCGGTGAATTTTGAGGACCCGGATAAACTGAAGGAACGGATTGATTTTGATGAGTTGACCCCCATCTACCCCCGGGAACGGATACGGCTGGAGACCACCGCCAAAGAGTTTGCCATGAGGATTGTGGATATTGTCGCGCCCATCGGCAAAGGCCAGCGCGGGATGATTGTTTCCCCGCCGAAGGCCGGGAAAACCACGCTTTTGAAGAAAATCGCCAATAGCCTGGCGGTTAACCACCCGGAAGTTCATCTCATCGTCCTTTTGATTGACGAGCGTCCGGAAGAAGTGACCGATATGGAGCGTTCGGTCAAGGGCGAGGTGGTCAGCTCCACCTTTGACCAACCGGCAGAGAACCACGTCCGTGTCGCCGAAATGGTTCTGGAACGGTCGAAGCGGCTGGTGGAACAGAAAAAAGACGTGGTTATTTTAATGGACTCCATTACCCGGCTGGCCCGGGCTTATAATTTGGTCGAACCACCCAGCGGGCGGACACTCTCCGGGGGTGTGGACCCGGGGGCCCTCCACAAACCAAAGCGCTTTTTCGGCGCCGCCCGCAATGTGGAAGAGGGAGGCAGCCTGACGATTATCGCCACCGCCCTGGTGGATACCGGCAGCAGGATGGATGAGGTTATTTACGAAGAGTTTAAAGGCACCGGTAACCTCGAATTGCACCTGGACCGGAAACTGGCTGACCGGCGGATCTTCCCGGCCATTGACATTATCCGCTCCGGCACCCGTAAGGAAGAGTTGCTCTTTACCACCAGGGAATTGGAGACCGCATGGGTGCTGCGGAAGGTCCTCAGCGCCCAGGGGCCCGTGGATACAATGGAACTCATCTTGGATCGTTTGCAGCACACCTCTTCCAATGAGGAACTGATGTCTTTAATCCTCAACTCCACCTTTGCCGAGAGTGTATTGAGCCGGCGGATGCAGGATTCGGAGGAGATATAGCCAATACTATTTTGAAGAACTTCTGTATCCGGCGGTAAAACCGGGGTTTGGAGTTGGAGGCTTAGGATGTCCCGTTTTTCTGAGATTGAGCGCCTGTGCCGGGCCTATGCCCGGACAAGCGGCGTGCCCACCTTTGTTATAGATAATAAAGGGAAGGTGGCCAGCCCGGATAGCCGTTTTTACTCTCCGCACAGCTTCTGCCGGATCATCCGGAATGAACCGGAGAGGGAAAAACAATGCGCCCATGCCCATCTATACGGCAGCTACCAGGCGGAACGCTTTGGCGAGGCCTATGTCTTTTTTTGTCCCTTCGGCCTGGTGCACTGGGCAGCGCCGGTAACCGAGAATTACCAGTTGACCTACGCCCTGGTGGCCGGGCCCGTGTTGATGAGCACCCCCGAGAATGCGCTGGTCAAAGAGATTTTGCTCAAAAACGGGTTAACATCCGGGGAGATCCAAAGGCTTTACGGGGAGTTGGTGCGGGTCTCCTATTTCCCGCCGCCGGTGGTTACCGATATGGCGGCGGTCCTTTTTGCCACCGCTTCTTATCTCTCGGCCCTTGCCGGCAGCAGATTGGAACAACGAAAGGAATTCCACGAACAGCAGGCTTCAATCGCCGAGAAATTACAGGCCATCAAGAACCGGGAAGGGAAGGAGAAGCGGGCCTACCCCCTGGAAAAAGAACGGGAACTCCTCAGCAAAATCCGGCTCGGTGATAAAGCCGGCGCGCAGGAGATCTTGAATGAAATTTTCGGATATATCTTTTTTACCGCGGGAAACAACATTGAGCTGGTGAAAACCCGTGTGATGGAACTGGTGGTTTTGCTTTCCCGGGCGGCTTTGGAAGGGGGGGCGGATAACGAGGTAATCTTCGGCTTGAATTACCAGTATCTCCGGGAAATCGGTGACCTCAAAAGCTTTGATGAAATCGCTTACATGCTTTCAAAGGTTATGGCCCGTTTTACCGATTGCGTCTTTAACCTGACCGGAGTGAAAAATATCGACCTCATCTACCGGGCCGTTACTTATATGCGGGAGCACTATATGGAAGAGATCAACCTGGAAAAGGTGGCGAAAGCAGTCAACCTGAGCCCGTCGTATTTCAGCAAGGTCTTTAAGGATGAGATGAAATGTAACTTCAGCACCTATCTGAATATGCTGCGGGTGGAAGAGAGCAAGAAGCTATTGTTGGACAAGAANCTCTCCCTGGTTGAAGTGGCGGGGCGGGTCGGCTTTCAGGACCAGAGTTA
>JGI24713J26584_10000060_pt1 | contig 63802 bp, 72 predicted proteins | sample BioPla4DNA1_FD_26584 | JGI IMG/M metagenome (IMG submission 26584) | reverse complement strand
ATACTGGGTATTTAAAGGGACGCGAAGATGGATATAATGCTTATATTGGAAAAGATGGTTCTGATGAAGTAGAGGTACAAGATGGAAAGGTTTTTGGTGGTGTTTTTGGTTTAATATATGGAGAGATAAGAGGGATTAAAGATTATAGGGAAGGAAAAAACTCAGATTGGCTTAAAGCTATACCAAAAGATGCGGAATTAACTACTCAATTTGATCTAAAAAAACTATCTGCAGAAGAGAGAACAAGATTTATAAATGAGTTTAAGTTANGCTTTCAGAAAGGTTACGAGTCTGCTTTTATTAATGAAATGTTTGGTATAAATAGAGAAAGTTTTGAGAAAGGGGAAGAAGATGGAGTATATTTTGGTGAAATATTTGGGAATATCTATGGTACTAAGGATTATTTTGAGGGCAGGAATCTAGATTATAATAGAAATATGCCATCTGATGAAAAGATTAAGAATGAGTATGCATTAACTACTGATAGGAAAGAATATATCGAAGCCTTTTTATCAGGATTTAAAAAGGCATTTAGAGAAGCCTATTTAAATAGCTATAGGGATGCTAGAAATAATATTATAGAACTTGAAGAAAGCAATGCATATGAAAATGGTTATGAAGTAGGAGAAATAAGGGGTATAATGCAAGGAAAGCAAGATTATATTAATGGAAAAACTAGTAATTGGTTGAGAGCCAAACCTTCTACTAGTTCAATAATTAATGATTATAATCTCATATACCAAAATCAAAAATACATGGATAGTTTCATCAATGGATTCTGGGATGGATATAGCAAGGGTTACACTGAAACTTATAAGGAACTTAGTCAAAAAGATGCTATGAACAAAGTTACATCTATAATTGTTCCAATAGAAGGTGGAATAGTTAGGAGTTCAGATAACAGTATGTTTGTCCAAATAGAAAAGGGAACATATTATAGAGAAAATATAGTTAATATAGAAGTAGTAAGCAATTCAACTAAATTTGATAGCAAATATATAATTGCTTCCAACTCTTATAAAGTATATGTAGTCAATCCATCTGGGGAGTATAATCCTGATAAAAAAGTTTTAATTTCTTTTGAATATTATGGCGATAATAATGCTGGTATATATATTCAAAAGAATGGTAGATGGGTGTACTTAGAGTCAAAAATTAATAACAATAGCATTATTACAAGTATAGATCCTAGTCTTATAAGTGGGGATGGCAACGTTTTTACTGTTCTGGTAGATAAAGAGTTTGTAAATTTCTATGATATAAGAGGTCACTGGGCAAAGGATGAAATTGACACTTTAGTTAGAAAAGGTATAATCAATGGCTATCCAGATAAAACTTTTAGGCCAGATAAATATATTACTAGAGCAGAGTTTATAGTTTTATTGAGTAGAGCATATGAATGGGAATTACCTTCAGATTTAAGTAATATTTCTATATTTAAAGATAGAAGTAGCTTTAGTGTTTTCAATGAAAAACAAATTAGCTATGCTTTAAGCCATGGTTACATTAATGGTTATCCNGACAATTATTTTAGACCAAATAATTATATATCCTATAAAGAGGTCGAGATTATCATGAGAAGAATATTAAAGGATGATAATTTTACTTGGGATGCCATTGCTAATAAAATCATGTATGATAAGAAGGTAAGACTTGATAGCTTTGACAGTTTGGATAACAAAATTACAAGAGCAGAGTTTTCTTACCTGCTCCATGAGTTGATAAATGAAATTTAATAGGGAACTAAGTAGCAAATATGGATATACACTACTGGAATTAATAGTAGTTTTATCCTTATTTGCTATTGTTTTTTCTCTTGCCATCCCAAGTATAAAAAGTATCTTTATCAATATGGAAAAGCGAGAACTAATGACTTTTAGAAGAGATATTATTTATGCGAGGAATAGTGCAATTGTAGAAAATGTGAATTATGTTTTATTTATAGACAAGGCAAATAACTCCTATCAAATTAAAAAACAAGGTAATAAGGAAGAAATCATAAGAAATGTTAAATTTGAAAATGGTATAAAGATTGTAAAAAATAATTTTTATAACACATTAAGATTTTCTCCTACAGGAAGTCCTAATAGGGCAGGAAGTGTAGAATTAACTAATATGAATGGGGATGTAATAGAAATAACAATTACTCCTGCCACAGGTAAAGTAAATCTATATATTAATGGGAAATAGGAGGCAAATATAAGATGAGAAGGGGTTTTACTTTAATTGAAACCATAATGGGCTTATTTTTACTTGGTTTGATTACTGTAATTGTACTTCCCTTAGTAAATGGAAATCTAGATAATCTCTTTAAGCAAAGAGTAAAAGCACAGATGGTATATACAGGAGAAATGGTTGTAGAAATGCTAAAAGCTTATGATGAGGAGACCTCCAATCCGTTATTTATATATGATGTGGAAATTGGACAGATAATTGATAAATTTAAGGGTAATAATTATATAGAAATTAATTTGGATAAAGAAGATTATGAGTTTCCGATAAAGATTATTAAAGAAGATAAGTCAGACTTATTATGGACCACAAGAGTAATAGTATACAGTAAAGGTGGAGGTAAGCTAGATAATGTGGAGTTTAAAGCTTATCTACAAAAGAAATAAAGGTTTTACCTTATTGGAACTAATACTAGCCATTGGTCTATCTTCCATAGTCGCACTTTCTTTACTTAGTATCCTTAACTATTCTAAAAATACTTCCATTATAGGTAATGAAATAGATGAATTAATGTTAAATGGTAGGTATGCCATGGAGTACATAAAAAAAGAAATAAAAGCAGCAGATAAGATTTTACCAGCAAACAAAATATATGTTTTAAGAACATCCTATAAAAACAATTTAGGCTTTGCAATCATGAACAAAGAAGGGCAAAGTTACAGGTATACGTCCTATTACTGGAGGAATGATGGCAAATTATTTAGAATTTCTGGACATGCTGCGAAAGAACAATATCCTGTTATGGACGTTCAGTGGGGTCATAATGAAATAGGTGAATTTTTCCATAGTATTAAGGATAGCAAATTAGATTTAGACAATAATATGATCTATTTAGACTTAAAACTAAAATCTACTAATGGTCAAGAACTTAACTTAAAAACAAATATTTTTATCAGATGCCCAATAGATAATTAGTATTTACAGGTGGAGCCATGATAAGAAGAGGATACATATCCGTATACGCTTTAATTGTCATGTCTATTCTAATGTTAACAATCTATTATTTTGTTTATACTACTCATCTAGAAAGCCTTATATTGAAACGTACTAATGATAATATACAGTCATATTATCTGGCAGAAGGAAAAATCCAAATGGCTTTATACGACAAATATTATGATGAAGAACTTCATCCATATCTATTGAAGACTTTTAGGGATACCAAAATTTCCCAAAAGGACATAACTTTGGATCCTGTAGACTTAGATAAATCTGACTCCTTTTCTAATGTTAGTATTTCGTTAAACGTGGCTACTACTCCATTTGAATTATATTTAAGCACACAATCAGATTATAATGGGGTAAAAACTAGAGTTACTGCTACTTGTACAATATTTAATGATTTCTTTGAGATGGGGAAACCAATTTTAAATCCCTCAAATGTAGATGATGGACAAAAAGTGGACTTCTATAAACTATTAAATAATATATATGATCAAATTAACTTAGATTATAATGATTTACCATCAGAAACATATGGAGGACAATTCTCTAACTTCGAAAAGATCTCAGTAAATCAGACTAGTGAAAACACTTTCACTTTATCTGCATTTAGGGAAACCATGGATGAACCCTACATCGAATATATTGGTAATAATAATCTTATTCTAATAATAAATAAATTTGGAGAAAAGGAAGTGGAATTAATATTAGGTAACGACGAAGTAAAACAAGGAGAAGATGAAGCTAGTACTATGATACTAAATGGCCTTATTTTTGTAGAAGGGAATATAACAATATTTAACAAATTTACCTTTAATGGTATTATTATATTAAAGGATGGAGATATAGTAGTAGAAGCCGATGATAAACCTACAATAAATGGGCTTATAATAAGCTCTAATGATATTATTGCTGAAAATATACATATAAGTTATGATTTTAGTAAGATCTATAAGTATGGAACCTATATACCGGGCTTTATAGATCCAAAGTTATTGTTGATTAAAAATTATGAATAAGAAAAGGAGGATTAAAGTGGAACTGCGCAATATATTAAAGGATGAGGTCTTATTTATATTGGATAACGTTCTGAAAGATATGGATGATGTTTGTAAATGNCAGCAGTGTAGATTAGATATTGCAGCAATTGCTTTAAACCATTTAAAGCCTAANTATGTAGTCACAGAAAAAGGGTATGTTTTTTCAAAGACAGATAGTTTAAAGCCACAGTTTAGCACTGATATTATAACTGAAATTACGAAAGCAATTGATATCGTAAGAAACAATCCAAGACATAAATAGGAGGTTGCTTTGAAAAATATTGTTTTAATAGGCATGAGTGGGACAGGTAAAACTACCATAGGAAATAAACTTTCCCAATTACTTAATAGAGAATTTGTAGACACGGATCTTCTTATTGAAAATAGGTTATGTATGTCCATTGAAGAAATTTTTATAGAGTATGGGGAAGAATATTTTAGAAATCTTGAATCAAAAATAATAGATGAAATAGGAAAAAGTGAAGATTTAGTTATATCTACTGGTGGTGGAATAATATTAAGGGAAAAAAACATTATCAAATTGAAAGAAAAGGGAATATTAATTTTATTGGAATCTTCTATTGAAAATATTATAAAAAATCTGGAAAGATCATCAGTTGTTAGACCCCTAATCAATAGGGGAGGAGATACTTATAAAGAAGTGGAGAATATGTATAATACTAGAAAAGATCTATACCATATAGCTGCAGATTATATAGTCCAAGTTGATAATAAGTCAATTGACAAAATAGCCTATGAAATATTAGGAATATATTCAAAAATTAACTCTTGAGGCAAATAATGTAGACTGATATAATAAGGTGGAAAGAAAGGAAAACAATATGAAAATACTAGTTATTCATGGTCCAAATCTAAATATCTTAGAGAAAAGAAATTCTTCTATCTATGGTGGAAAAGCTTTAGAGGCTATCAATAGTCTTATCGAAGAAAAGGCTAAGGAATTAGGCGTTGAAGTTGAAACATTTCAGTCTAATTTTGAAGGAGCCATAGTAGATAAAATTCAAACCTCCTTAGATTTGCGATATGATGGAATAATCATTAATCCAGCAGCTTTTACTCATTATAGTATAGCTATCAGGGATGCAATAGAGGCTATTGACATTCCAGTTATTGAAGTTCATCTATCCAATATCTATGGTAGGGATGAGTTTAGGTCTAAATCTGTTATTGCACCGGTTTGTAAGGGTCAAATAACAGGACTAGGTGTTTATAGCTATTTAGTAGCTATGGAAGCTTTAAAATTAATGAATAAGTAGAATATAGGAGGTTAAATATGATTTCAGCAGGTGAATTTAGAAAAGGCATAACTTTCGAGATGGATGGAGATGTATATCAAGTAGTTGATTTTCAACACGTAAAACCAGGAAAAGGTGCAGCATTTGTTAGGGCAAAAATAAAGTCTGTAATGTCTGGAGTTACTAAAGAGCTTACTTTCAATCCTACTGAAAGGTTTGCAAGGGCACATATTGAGACTAAAGAAATGCAATACTTATATAATGATGGTCAACTTTATTATTTCATGGATACTGAGACCTATGAGCAACTACCTCTAGATAAGGAAGCTGTAGAAGAAGCTATGGTATTCTTAAAAGAAAACGACAATGCTACAGTTAGATTTTACAAAGGCAAGCCTTTCGAAGTATTAGCACCGAACTTCGTAGAATTAGAAGTTATACAAACTGAACCAGGAGTAAAGGGGGATACAGCTACAGGAGCTACAAAACCAGCTACTGTAGAAACTGGTGCAACTATAAATGTGCCTCTATTTGTGAATGTTGGCGACATAATTAAGATAGATACTAGAACTGGTGAGTATTTATCAAGAAAATAGGTTATAATCTTAAAAAAATATTTAGGAGGGAGAATTATGGATTATCTATTACAAAGAGTTTCTTACTTAAAAGGATTAGCTGATGGTCTTGGCATCGATGAAAAATCAAAGGAAGGAAAGTTACTATTAGAAATAGTAGAAGTATTAGAAGATTTTGCTGATGTATTGGAAGAAACTATTGACAATCAAATTGAATTAGAAGAATATGTGAACTTTATCGATGAAGATCTAGCAGATGTAGAAGATGAAATTTACGAATCAGACGATGACTATGATTATGATGACTTCGATGACTATTATGATTATGACGACGACTTCGACTTCGATGATTTTGATGATCATTGTGATGATGAGGAATGTTGCTGTCATTGTGATGAATATGAATTTGATGAAGATGAGGTAGATGAAGAAGAATAAGATTAAAAAATAGGTTCTAAAGTTTTATACTTTAGAACCTATTTTTTTATTTATTTTTTTGGAATATATAAGCTACATAGTCATAGAATTATTACAAGGGAGGGACATGTTGTGATGAAGGAAGTTAAAATATACGATTCCCTAGTTGGGAATTTAAATGAAGAGCTAAAAGATGTACTGATTAAAATTCCCCTCAGTTTAAAGGGGAAGGTAGAAGAGATAAGGTTAAAAAGAGAAAGACCTTTGATGATCTATTTTGAAGGGAAGGATTATTTTGTCTCTAAAACTGGCAATGTTACTAGGGATATATCTCAGGCTTTAATAGTTGAAGAAAAATATATAGAGTCCACCTTCCAGTTAATTAGTAACTACTCACCCTATGCTTATTTAGAAGAGATAAAAAATGGCTATATCACCATTACTGGAGGCCATAGAATTGGCATTGGGGGGAAAGTTGTCTATGGAATAAATGGGATAGAAAATATAAAAAACATCTCATCACTGAATATTAGAATAGCTCGGGAAAAGATAGGGATATCAGATTTTTTAATACCATATTTAATCAAGGGTAGAAAGGATTTTTATAATACTTTAATTATCTCTCCTCCTCAATGTGGGAAGACAACTTTATTAAGGGATATAGTTAGAAATTTAAGCAATGGTATGATTCATTCTAATTGTGAAGGTTTTAAAGTAAGCCTTATTGATGAAAGGTCAGAACTTGCAGGCATGTATAATGGAGTACCACAAAAGGACGTGGGATTAAGGACAGACATCTTAGACGGATGTTTAAAATCCGATGGCATAATTATGGCAATTAGGTCCTTGTCTCCAGATATTATTGCAGTAGATGAAATTGGTGGGAAAAGAGATGTTGAAGCAATTCATGAAGCCTTAAGGGCAGGAATTAAACTAATAGCAACCATCCATGGTAGCAGTATTCATGAAGTCAGAGAAAAGCAAAGTATGAGGGAAATTTTTGAAGAAAAAATCTTTGGAAGATATATAGTTTTAGATAGGTCTAAGGGAGTGGGAACAATTAAAGAGTTGATAGATGGCAGTGGCAATCCTATTCATTTCATAAAGGGGGCCAAAAATGCTATTTCTTAAATTAATATCTATAACTTCAATATTTAGTGCTTGTACTATTTTAGGCTATTATTATGGAAATAAATACACCTCCAGGTATGAAAACTTAGTTTGTTTAGAGCAATGTATAAAGATCTTAGAAACTGAAATAGTGTACGGGGCAACTCCTTTACCAGATGCCCTAACAAGTGTTTATAAAAAAGGAAAACCTAAGGTGTCTTATATATTTGAAGAAATAAAGAGGGATTTAATAGGTAATAAAAGAAGTTTCGTATATGAAAGCTTTTTAGAACTAGAGGCTGAGCTATACAATGGTCTATATTTTAAAAAAGAGGACGTGGAAATATTATTATCCTTAGGTAGAGTATTAGGTTCATCTGATAGGGCTGATCAGAGTAAAATATTTAAATTGGTCCTAAATCAAATTGGAGCACAAATAGAAGAAGCTAAGATGGAAAAGAATCAAAATGAAAAACTATATAGAAGCTTAGGAGTAATCACAGGAATAGGAATAATAATTTTACTTATATAGGAGGATTACCATGGAAATAGATTTAATTCTAAAGATTACAGGACTTGGTATTTTAGTGGGAATTATTCATTCCTTACTTAATAAATTTGGTAAAGAAGAATATGCCTTTATAGCTACCATAGTTGGTTTAATCATTGCTTTTAGCATGGTTATTGGCTTAATAGGTAGGCTTTTCGATAACCTAAAGGTAATGTTTAGATTGTAGTAAGGGGAGTTTCACATGGAGATTATCAAGATAGTTAGTCTTGGGATTGTAGCTACAGTTATTATAGTTTTACTTAAAGAAATAAGACCTGAATTTCCCATGTTTATTAGCTTGTTAACAGGTCTTGGGATTTTCGTTATGATACTGGGAGAATTATCCTATGTAATTGAAACTTTAAGTACATTGGCCAGGAGAGTAAATATAGAATTCGCCTATTTTTCTACCATATTAAAGATTATAGGCATGGCATATATAGTGGAGTTTGGAGCACAAATATCTAGAGATGCAGGCCAGGAAAGTATAGCTATGAAGATAGAACTGGGTGGAAAAGTATTGATCATGGTTCTAGCTATACCAATACTTTTGGCTTTAATGGAACTAATATTAAAAATACTATCTTAAAGGTGAAACATATGAAGAAGTTTTGGATTTTATTAATTATCTCTCTTTTATTAATAGGACAAACAGTCTACGGAGAAGATGAAGATTTAGTTATTATAGATGAGCAATTAGATTTTTTGAACCTAGGAGACTTAGAAAATATCTTACATGATACTATAAATGAGAATGAGTTATTACCTAAACTTACTATAAAGGGATTTTTGAAGGATTTAATAAAAGGAAAGGTTCCTTTAAAGCTTGGAGACTTAGTTAGTAGTCTAGGGACTATATTTTTAAAGGAGCTAAAAATATCCTTTAACCTATTGGGGAAAATACTGGTAATTACTTTAATATCTTCAATACTTACAAACCTACAATCTACTTTCGAAAACTCATCAGTGGCAGAATTGGCCAACTATATATCTTATTGTTTAATAGGAATTTTAGTCATAACTAGCTTTAATCAAGTCATGGACTTAGCAAGGGCGACGGTAGATAAAATGGTAGGCTTTATGCAAGCCATTTTGCCAGTTTTGTTGACTTTACTAACTGCAGCCTCTGGACCAAATACTAGGATTCTCTTTCATCCAATGATATTGGTAATAGTTAACTTTGTAGGGATTTTAATTAAAAATATAATTTTACCCTTAATATTTTTCTCCTTTATTATAAGTATTATTTCAAACATATCTAATAGGCTTGAGTTCAGCAAATTATCGGAGTTGGGAAGGCAAACAATTGCCATTACAATTTCTGCAGCCCTAACCTTGTTTATAGGGATTATAACTATTTATGGTTTAGGTACCAAAATAGATGGTTTAACCATAAGGACTGCTAAGTTTGCAATAGACAAGTTCATTCCCATAGTAGGTGGATTTTTATCCGATGCAGTTGAGGCAGTAGTTGGTTATTCTGCCATATTAAAAAACGGAATAGGCTTTATAGGTCTCTTGATCTTGTTATTTATCTGCATGGTTCCTATAATTAAGGTTTTAGCATTACTAGCTATCTATAAGTTAATAACAGTAGTCATACAACCTATTGCCTCAGGTAACTTAGTTGAATTCTTCAATCAAGTTGGAAAATCCCTTTCACTGATTTTAATTAGCCTAATATCTACGGGAACCATGTTTTTTATTACTATAACTATCATTGTCGAAGCAGGTAACAATTTACTAATGCTAAGGTAGGTGGTGTTATGGGGGTAATTTCCTTTATTAATTCATGGTTGAAGGATATTGTAGTACTTTTTATTTTGATTTCAATTGCAGAGCTTATAATGCCAAAGGGAAACCTAAAAAAATATATAAGGTTAGTAATAGGCCTACTAATTATCTATACTATAATCAACCCCTTTGCAAAACTACTCCGGCTTGATTTCAACTTAGACAAGGTTGTATTCAACTATGCAAAGCCAGAGGCCATTAACAGTTGGGAATTAGAAGACTATTACCAAAAACAAGAAGAACAAATAGAAAGAATATATGAAGAAAAAATAATGAAGGATTTGAAAGACTTAATAGAGAGTGAAACAAATTATGAATTATTAGATGGGAATATAGGGATTCTAAAAGATGAGGATAATTTTGGAGAAATAGATTATTTGATTTTATATATTGGAGAAAAGACTCAACACAAGACTCAAGAAAGGATATATATTGAAAAAATAGAGCCGATTGAAATAAAGCAAAATTTAGATGAGGAATTTATTGAAGATAAGTATACAGAAGATATAAAGACATTAATAAGTAACAAGTATGAGATTGATAAGGATAAGATTACAATTAAAATCTATAAAAAGGGGATAGGTGAAAGAGATGAATGATCTTTTTGAAAAAATAAAGAAACATTTAGAAAACATAAATAACAAAAAGTTTATTAACAATTTATTCATAATATTAGGAATATCTATCATATTTTTAATTGTAACTAATTATATTCTAGATTCTAAGAAGGAGGTTGCAAATACAGAAAATGAATTTAAATCACAAGTCTCCTTTGATGAGGAAGTGGATTACAGTGCCTATTTGGAAAAAAAGTTAGCAAATATTCTCAGTAAATTGGAAGGCGTAGGCAAGGTAAATGTAATGGTAACTTTAGAAAATAGTGTTGAAAAAGTAACAGCAACTAATACAACTCAATCTAAAGAAAGCATAATAGAAAATGATGGAGAAGGCGGCACCAGGCAGGTCCAAAGAGAAGATCTAACTCTGCAAGTAGTTACTAGGGGAAATGATGGTTCACTACTTGTAGTAAAGGAGATTAAGCCTACGGTACTGGGTGTAATAGTCATAGCAGAAGGTGCAGATGACCCGGAAGTTAAAGAAAAACTCTATGAGGCTGTAAAAACTGTACTGGGGATAAAGGCTAATAAAGTTCAAGTATATTCTAGTAAGTAAGGGGGAATAAATATGTTTAAAATCAAAAGACCTGTTTTTATTGGATTATTAGTTGTATTGTTGATTTTTACTGGCTACTTAAATTACTACTTTACACAACAAGCACAAATCAAATCTTCTAGAGATTATCAAAAGCATGAATTAGAGGAGATGGCAAGAAATTTAGAAATAAGGGACTCTTTAGATCAGTTAGTTTTAGATCCTACGGACCATGTTGATATCATAGAAACTGCTATTGATGAAGAGAGTGAAGTATTAGAAACTATGTATTCCGATGCCCTTAAGGAATCAAAAAACTACTTTGTAGAATATAGATTATCTAGAGATAAGCTAAGAGCGACATTAGTAGATAGACTAGATGAAATAATAAAAGATGAGAACACCTCTGAAGCTGTCAGAGCCGATGCTCAAAGGGAAATAATGAAACTAGGTAATCATTCAGAAATAGAGCTCCAAATAGAAGGTTTGATTAAAAGCAAAGGATATGACGATGCAATTGTATTCTTAACTAATAAGGATATCAAAGTAGTAGTTTCTGCACCAGAGCTAGGGGAGCAGGATATGGTTAAAATACTTGAAATCGTAAAGTCAGAGACAGACTTTGACACTAAAGACATTAAAATAATGAAAAAACAGTAGAAATATTTGTAAATCCTAATGGGCTCTGATATAATAATTTTAAATACTGAAGATGCATGGAGGTGTTAATTTTGAACGGCTTGTTCAACAATGAAGGTAATGAATTTGGAAATGTTAAAATATCAGATGATGTAGTAGCCATAATAGCAGGTATTGCAGCCACTGAGATAGAAGGCGTTGCTGGAATGAGTGGAGGTATAACTGGTGGAATAGCTGATATACTTGGAATGAAGAATATGTCCAAGGGTGTGAAGGTTGAAGTAGGTGACAAACAGGCTGCTATAGATTTATATATAATCGTAGAATATGGTACAAAGATTAAAGAGCTAGGAGAGAAAATACAAGAGAATGTTAAGAAATCAGTAGAGACCATGACTGGTTTAGAAGTTGTAGAGGTTAATGTCAATGTTCAAGGAGTTAATATTGTTAAGAACACAGATGTAGAAGAAGAACCTAGAGTAAAATAATATTTTACCCTCTGTAGACCAGAGGGTAATTTAGATATTATAATATAGTATTATGGGAGGAACTATGGGAAGAAAGCAAGCAAGAGAAGGAACTATGAAATTAATCTACCAAATGGAAATAAACAATGAATTCTCAGAAGAGGCTTTATCTCTTTACTTTGAAAACTTTTCTTTTGATCCAGCAGAAAAAGACTATATCGTAGATGCTTTTACTAAGATTAGGGACAATATAGAAACCATAGATACTCATATTCAAAACAGCTTAGAAGGCTGGCATATTAGTAGACTGGCCAAGATAGATTTAGCTATATTAAGAATCGCGCTATATGAAATTCTATTTAGGGATGATATACCTGTTGAGGTATCTATTAACGAAGCTATAGAAACAGCGAAGAAGTATAGCAGTGAAGATTCTTACAAGTTTATCAATGGAGTACTTGGTAGTATTGTTAGGTCCCTTGAAAAGGATAAAATATGGAGGTAATTATGGATCTTAGACCCTTAAAGGTAAGTGAAGTTAATAATTATATAAAAAGACTTCTCTTAAGCGATATGGTCTTATCCAATATATCGGTAGAAGGAGAAATTTCAAACTTTAAACACCATTACAGTGGCCATATGTATTTTAATTTAAAGGATGAGAAGGGCAAGATAAAGGCTGTAATGTTTAAGGGAGATAATGAAAAAATAAACTTTAAATTAGATGAAGGAATGAAGATAGTAGCTACTGGCTATATCTCAGTATACGAAAGAGAGGGAGAATACCAGCTTTATGTTAAAGATATAAGAAGTAGTGGTATTGGTGAATTGTATAGGGCCTTTGAGGAATTAAAAAACAAATTAGAGCAGGAAGGCCTATTCTCCCAAGATAAGAAAAAACAGATTCCTTTCATGCCAAGAAAAATAGGAGTAGTTACCTCTTCAACTGGTGCTGCCATAAGGGATATTATTACAATAATTAAAAGAAGATTTCCTCCATGTAATATATTAATTTATCCAACTTTGGTACAAGGTATTAATGCGCCTGAAGAAATATGTAGGGGGTTGGAATATCTAGACAGTAGAGATGATATAGATTTAATTATTACTGGAAGGGGAGGCGGTTCCATAGAGGAATTATTTGCCTTTAATGATGAAAAATTGGCTAGAACTATATCTAAGTTAAAAACTCCCATTATTAGTGCAGTTGGCCATGAAACTGATTTTACCATAGCAGATTTTGTTGCTGACTTGAGAGCTCCAACTCCTTCCGCAGCAGCAGAGCTTGCTGTTCCTGATGTTATGTATTTATTAAAAGAATTAGATAATAAGTACGATGAACTTAAAAGTATTATAAATAAAAAGATTAAGGCATATAAGTTAGAATTAGAAAACCTAGATACAAAATTAAACTTGTATAGTCCATTAAACCAATTAAAGGATAAGAAAATAGAGATAGATAATTTTTTAAGAGATTTAACCTATGTAATGGAGAAGAAGCTCAATGAAAAAAAGGCAGAAATCCTAGAGCTAAAGGGAAAACTGGAACTGCTTAATCCAAACATAGCCATAGATAAAGGTTATGGAATTATTATAGATAACAGGGGCAAACTAGTTAAATCTATAGACAGTGTTAAACTAGGTGATGAAATTGGCATTATATTAAGGGATGGAAAGGTCTTATCACGAGTTGAGAATATTGATGAAGGGGAGAAAATAGATGAATTTAACCTATGAAGAAGCTATTTTAGAATTAGAAAAGATCTTAGATGAACTGGAAAGTGATGATTGTACCCTAAAAGAATCTATTGAAAAATTCAAAAGGGGAGTTATTCTATATAATCATTGTAAAGATTTAATAAGTAAGGCAGAGGGAGAAATAAAAATACTATTAGAAGATGAGGAAAACACTAAGGAAGAAACATTTTCCATGGAGGTATAAGATGAATTTTAATGAAGAACTAGATAAGGCAATATCACTAATAGATTTAGAGTTGAAAAAAATAGTAGAAAATAAGGATTGTTTTCAAAGAAGGATAATAGAATCTATTGAATATAGCCTATTTACAGGAGGCAAAAGATTAAGACCTATTATGGCAATAAAATCCTATGAAATGTTTAATAATCAGGTTAGGGAAATAATACCCTTTGCCATAGGGATAGAAATGATACATACATATTCATTAATACATGATGATCTTCCTGCTATGGATGATGACGATTTTAGGAGAGGTAAGCCTACGAATCACAAGGTATTTGGTGATGCCATGGCAATTCTGGCAGGTGATGGACTATTAAACCTATCTTTTGAGACTATTTTAGATTTTATAGATAGCCATGCTAAAGATATTAAGGATTATAAAAAATATACTAGGGCTTTAAAAGAAATAAGTAAGTATTCAGGAATATATGGTATGATAGGTGGACAAGTGGTAGACTTGTTATTAAGCCATGATAGTGTAACTGAAGAAAAACTTATTTTTATGTATAAGGCTAAAACAGCTGCCCTGATTCAATCTGCCTTAGTTTCAGGTGCCATAGTAGGAGAGGCAGATGAAGAGGAAATTCAACATATGAGGGATTTTGGATTAAATCTTGGTCTTGCTTATCAAATAAGGGATGACATATTGGACAAAGAAAAAGATTCCCATATTAAAAAGTTAACATTTTTGTCATTTTATGATATTAATAAAGGAAGGTTAGCAGTAGAAGAATATAGTAATAATGCAATTAAAAGCTTGAAAAAACTAAAAAATAGGGATACAGAATTTTTCGAGGTCCTAACTAAAAAACTTATAGCAAGAGAAGTGTAAATTTTAAGTTATACAATCTAGATATAATTACTTTAAAAAGAATAAAAAAATTTTGGAGGAACTTAGGTGAAAAAAAGAGCTGATGTTATTTTGTTTGAAAAAGGTCTAGTTGAATCTAGAGAAAAGGCAAAAAGAGTTATAATGGAAGGCTCAGTTTTTGTTGGAAATAGAAGAATTGATAAGCCAGGTGAAAAACTAGATGAAGATGTAGAGATAACCGTTAAGGAGAACCCCCTTACTTATGTCAGTAGGGGAGGATTAAAACTAGAAAAAGCAATAAAATTATTTAATATTGACTTAACTAATAAAGTTGCCATGGATATTGGCGCATCTACTGGTGGTTTTACTGATTGCATGTTACAAAATGGTGCCTCTAAAGTATTTGCAGTTGATGTTGGCTATGGCCAGTTAGATTGGAAATTAAGAAATGACCCCAGGGTTGTCGTTATGGAGAGAACCAATATTAGGTACGTTACCTACGACGATATTGGGGAAAATATTGATTTCATTTCCATTGATGTTTCCTTTATTTCATTAAAATTGGTTTTACCGGTGGCCAAAAGTCTCCTAAATGAAGATGGGGAAGTCATAGCATTAATCAAACCCCAATTTGAAGCAGGTAAGGAAAAGGTTGGTAAAAAAGGTATTGTTAGGGACAAGAGTACTCATTATGAAGTAATTGAAACAATAGTTGAATTCTGTAAAGAATTGGGATTTGGAATCGAAGGCTTATCATTTTCACCCATTACTGGAGCTACTGGAAATATAGAATTTTTGATTTATTTGAAGGAGAATAGTGAGACAACAGTTGAAAATAAGGAGATTATAGAGATTGTAGATGAGGCTCATAATAGTCTTTAGTTAAATTTATATGCTAACTTGGGGGTATTATATGTTAGTAGAATTAAGTATAAAAGATTTTGCCATTATAGATAATATAAAGATTAATTTCACTAAAGGCCTTAATGTAATTACGGGAGAAACTGGATCAGGTAAATCAATATTAATTGAAGCCTTGGGAATGATCTTAGGCTCTAGGACAAGCAAAGACTTTATTCGTACTGGGTGTGATAAAGCTGTATTAGAGGGAGTTTTTTATATAGAGGACTTATCTACTTTAAGGCCAATATTAAATGATCTATCAATTGATATAGATCATGATAATCTTCTCATAATAACAAAAGAAATATTTGCAAATGGGCCAAGCCTTTCTAAAGTAAATGGAAGGGCTATGAATTTGACTATGCTAAAGACTATAACCACTAAACTAGTAGATATATTTGGACAGCATGAACATCAATCCTTATTGGATATAAACAATCACCAGCTCTTAGTAGATGCCTTTGGAGATGAGGATTTTACATCATTAAAATCAACTATTAAAGAGTTATATGATGAACTCCAAGAGGAAAAGAAAAAGATTAAATCCTTGTCTATGGATAGTGGTGAAAGAGACAGGGAAATTGATATATTAAGATTTCAAATAGAAGAAATCGATGAAGCCAATTTAACTATGGAAGATGAGCACAGCATTGAAGCAGAATTTAAAAAACTTTCAAATATCAACAAGATATCTCAATCCGTAGAATTAGCTTTGTCTTATCTAGACAGCGATGATTACGATTTTCAAGGAGCCATAAATTTAGTAAACAAGTCCTTATCTTTAGTAAGCAGTGCTAAAGAATTTGATGAAAAGTTAGAGTCTTTCTTTAATAGATTATCTGAAATAAACTATGAACTCCAAGATATAAATAGGGAATTAAATTACTATCTTAATAGTATTGACATAGATATGGAGAGATTAAACTATTTACATGAACGGATTGACCTAGTAAACAAACTAAAAAGAAAATATGGAAATAGTATAGATTCGATATTTAAATTTAGGGATGAGGCTGAAGAAAGATTAAACAAGCTGTTAAACTTTGAAAAGGAATATGAAAATTCTTTATCGAGAATCAAGGAATTGGAAGAAAAGCTGGATAAAAATTGTAGCAAACTTTCTGAAATGCGAAAGAAAATAGCCAATATTCTAGAGGAAAATGTAAAAGCGGAATTATCTCAACTAAATATGTCAAATGTGGATTTTAAGGTAGATTTTATAAGAACTGCCCAATTTACACCACAAGGCTTTGATAAAATTGAGTTTCTCATATCAACAAATCCTGGCGAAGGATTAAAACCATTGTCTAAAATTATCTCTGGTGGAGAAATGTCTAGGATTATGTTGGCATTTAAGAGTATTTTAGCATTTTTAGATAAAATACCTACCTTAATATTTGACGAGATCGATGCAGGAATTTCTGGTAGAACAGCTCAAATAGTAGGTGAAAAAATATATAATATATCAAAAAAACATCAAGTAATATGTATATCCCATCTACCTCAAATTGCAGCTTTGGCAGATAGCCATTTTGTAATAAACAAGGTAAGTAAAGCTAATAGAACGATATCAGAAGTATCAAGGCTTTCTGACCAAGAGAGAGTTGAAGAAATGGCTAGACTTATTGGAGGAGTAGATTTAACTACGACTACTTTAAAACATGCTTCAGAGATGATAGAAATGTCAAAAAAATTAAAAAATAATAGTAGAAAATTTTGAGTTTTGAATTATATTCAAAACTCTTTTTTTATGGAAAAATTGATTCCAGTTGCCATTTCAAAAAATATTTATATAGAATAAATAACTACAAAAAAGGCTAAATTATATATGAAATTTCAAATAGGAGGTGAATAAAAGAAAGCAAATTAGGAGAGTGATAAATCTTTGCGAAAGTTAAAATTCAGCAAAAAATTTGTAGCTTTATTCTTAATACTAATTTTATTAAGCTTTACAATACAAACAAATAGGATTTTATTTCATCCTTCAAATATTAAGATAGTCAAAGGAGAAAATAAAAATCTAGACATTACTTTTCCTTTTTCTTTAAGTACTAATAAAGAAAAAGATAATGTAATAGAGGCAAGTTCAAACAATACTGATACTATTAGCTTAAAGAAAACCTATTCATTAAACGGTATAGAAACAGGAAAAGCAGAAGTCCAGATCAAGTTTTTAGGGTTAATACCCGTTAAAAATTATAATATAGATGTAATTCAGAGACCAGAATTGATTCCTGGAGGCAATGCCATCGGAGTTAGGTTAAATACAAGAGGGGTTTTAGTAGTAGCAGTTACAGACATAATAGGAGTAGACAATGAAAGATATAGTCCCGCTAAAGATGCAGGCATAAAGGTTGGAGATAGCATATTAGAAATAGATGGAATTAAAGTCAATGATGCAGAACATGTGGTAAAAATCCTCAATGAAATAAAAGATAAAAAAGTAAAAATTTTAGTTCAAAGAAACAAGGCAGAATTTATTACGGAAGCAAAACCAATACAATGCTTACAAGATAATAGCTATAGACTAGGCATATGGGTTAGGGATAAGACATCAGGTATTGGTACACTAACTTATTTAGACAAGGATAGTGGCAAATTTGGAGCATTAGGTCATGGAATAGTAGATTCTGATACAGGGAAGCTACTTTCTGTAGATAAAGGTAAGATAATGAATGCAAAAATCTCTAAAATAGAACAAGGAAAAAAAGGTTCCCCTGGAGAAATTAGAGGAGTATTTTATGAAGCTAATAATATAGCAGGAGATATAACCTTGAACAATTCCTTTGGCATATTTGGAACAGTTAAAAAAGAGTTTTTAGACAATATAAAGAATAAACCTATACCCATTGGATTTAAAGATGAAGTAAAGGAAGGAAAGGCATATATTTATACAACAGTTAAAGATAATGTTGTGGAAAAATTTGAAGTAGAAATATTAAAGGTTCAACCACAAGTTAAACCTGATCAAAAAAGTATGGTAATCAAAGTTACAGATGAAAAACTCTTAGAAATGACTGGTGGGATAGTTCAAGGAATGAGTGGTAGTCCTATAATTCAAGACGGAAAACTAGTTGGAGCTATCACTCATGTTTTTGTAAATGATCCTACTAAAGGATATGGTATATTCATTGAGTGGATGCTAGAATCTCAAAATAACCCTAGGTAATCCTAGGGTTATTTTGAAAAATTTTATAAAAAAAGAAGGAGTTTTTATATATTTGTCGAATAAATATATAGATATATAAATAATAATTTGCAAAACAGGGGGATTATCGATGAGGAAAACAAAGATTGTAATTGCAGACGATAATAGGGAATTTTGTGAGGTTTTAAATCGGCTTATATCGTCTTATGAGGAATTTGAGATCATAGGTATAGCCAAAGATGGAGCAGAAGCGCTCCAAATAGTTGAAAGTGAAAGGCCAGATGTGTTGATTCTTGATATTATAATGCCACACCTTGACGGTTTGGAGGTATTGGAAAGACTTCATAATCTTGAGGAAGGTTATTTTCCAAAGGTCATAGTACTTTCTGCAGTGGGACAAGATAAAATAACCCAAAGAGCCATAGAGCTTGGCGCCCATTATTATGTTGTTAAGCCTTTTGACTTCCAAGTCTTTATTAAAAGATTAAAACAGATATCAGCCACTGATTTCACTTCCAATATAAATGATAATAAAGAAGTATATACTGTTAATAAAGCTCAACCAACTGAAAGCAATTTAGAAGCTAGAATAACTAAAATAATCCATGAAATAGGTATTCCGGCTCATATTAAAGGATACTTGTATCTAAGAGAAGCCATTACCATGGTAGTGGAAGATATGGATTTTTTAGGGGCAATAACTAAGGAACTATATCCGACCATAGCTAGCAAATATAATACAACTGCTTCAAGGGTAGAAAGAGCAATTAGACATGCTATAGAAGTTGCATGGACTAGGGGTAGAATAGATACAATAAATCAATTATTTGGCTATACGGTTAATAATGCTAAAGGAAAACCTACAAATAGCGAATTTATTGCTTTAATCGCTGATAAGCTTAGATTAGAACAAGAAATAACAGTATAGGCATCCTCCTTTATGGAGGATGTTTTTCTTTTGTTTTATTATGATATAATTAAATAAAAAGTTGTCAATAATAGTTGTATAAGCTATTGGAGGTTACCATGTATATAAAGGGAGTTGCTAAAAAGGATAGAAAAACTAAGAATTTAGTCACTAGATTAAACCCAAATGACATTGCAATTATTTGCCATAGGGACTTGGATGAAATGGCTGCCCTATCCTTGGCAGATAAAAAGGTTGCTTGTGTAATAAATACTGAAAAAACCATAAGTGGAAGATACCCTAATAGGGGTCCTGCTGTATTGATGGAAAACAACATTCCCATATTTGAAGTGGAGGATGCTAATTTTTTTGATAAAATAGTAGAGGAGGAAACAATTGAAATAGATGGAGACAAAATAATATATCAAGGCAATATAATAGCTAAGTGTACCTATATAAGCCATAGTAAGATTGAAGAATTAATAAAATTGGGTTATGATAATATAGAGGATGAGTTAGATAAGTTTATTGAAAACACTTTGGATTATGCAAAAAAAGAAAAATCCCTGGTAACAGGCAAAGTAAATATACCTGAAATAGAAACAAAAATTGAAGGGAAACATGTATTAGTTGTTGTTAGAGGAAAGGACTATAGGGAAGATCTAATGGCTATAAAATCCTATATTGATGAAGTAAAACCCATCTTAGTTGGTGTAGACGGAGGTGGGGATGCCCTATTAGAATTTGGATATGTACCTGATATAATTATAGGGGATATGGATAGTGTATCAGATAATTGTCTTTTACAAGCTAAGGAGATAATTGTTCATGCTTATTCAGATGGCAGAGCTCCAGGTTTAGATAGGGTAAAAGAATTGGGCTTAAATTCTAAAATCTTTATTTCTCCAGGAACCAGCGAAGACATAGCTTTGTTACTGGCATATGAAAAAAAAGCTGATCTAGTTGTGGCTGTTGGCACCCATTCTAACATGATAGATTTTTTGGAAAAGGGCAGGCCCGGAATGGCCAGTACATTTTTAGTAAGGTTGAAAGTAGGTGGTATACTAGTAGATGCGAAAGGTGTTAATAAACTCTATAACTCTACATTTAAAACTAAATATCTTTGGTTTATATTGGGAGCAGCCTTAATCCCAATTATTATTTTAATCCTTATAAATCCTCTAACAAAATATCTATTGACCTTGTTAAAAATTAAGATTAGACTACTCTTTAATCTTTAAGGAGGATATTTATGCTACCTAATATAAGGTTTTATATTATATCTATTGTAGCTATTTTTGCTGCCTTAGGTATAGGGATTTTCATTGGATTTACAATGAATACTCAAAGATTCGTAATAGAACAAAAAGAAAATATTTCAGACTTGATCGAAGACCAATTGGAATTATTAATTCAGGAAAATCAGAACTTAAAGAATAACGAAAAAACATTGGAAAATGAAATTGAAATTAAAGACAAATATATTGCCCTAACTTATGAACACATAGTAAGAAATAAATTAAAAGGTTTAAATGTCGCCATAATAGAAACAAATAGCGATTATGTTACTTCAGCTATTGGTATGGACCTAGAATTGGCAGGGGCTAAGGTTAACAATGTAACTACTATAAATAATGATATAATTAATGATGAGAGATTAATAGAAGTTTTAAATAGATTTGGCTTAGCCGATACAAGGAAGCCAGTTGAGGAATTAGTAGGTATTTTAACTAAAGCAATAATTTTAGGTAACAATAATATTATATTAGAAGAGCTGGAACGGGAAGGTCTTGTTGAGACTATGGGGAACTATGGTGAAGCTGTAGACTATATAATTGTTTGCGGTGGAAGCAAAGAGGAGCCTAGAAATAGGATTAACCTAGTAGATAAGGTTATAATTGAAGTAGCAGAGGATTATAATATACCAATATTAGGTGTTGAAAAATTAAATGTAGAGTATTCTTATATGCCTACATATCAAACTTTTGGGATTTCAACTGTAGACAATATAGATACCATTATGGGTAAGGTTGCTATGGTTTTGGTTTTAGAAGGTGACAGTGGAAATTATGGAATAAAAAATTCCTTTGGTTTAATTCCACATTATAAGTTTTCAGGAGAGTATTAGGAGAGATTTTATGATAAAGGTAGGTAAACTTGTTGCTGTAGTTCCTGTTTACAACGAAGCTGATTTAATTAAGGATACAATAGAGGGACTGAAAACAATAGAATCTATCGATGAAATAGTAATAGTAAACGATGGTTCAACGGATAATACTTCGAAAATCTGTAAAAACTTGGGAGTAATAGTTATTGATATAGAAAGCAATCAAGGTAAAGGATATGCAATAAAGAAAGCTATAGAATCTATTTCCTTTGATTTTTTAGCATTAGTAGATGGTGATTTAGGAAAGACCAGTTGGGAAATAGAAAAACTCATAAATCCAGTTATAAATGGTGAAGGAGACGTATCTATAGCCAAGTTTCCAAAGGCTGAAGTTAAAGGCGGATTTGGACTAGTGAAAGGATTTGCCAAAAAATCCGTATACTATTTTACTGGAGTAGAAATCGATACAACTTTATCTGGCCAAAGAGTCTATAGAAAGGAAGTATTAGATAAGATAGATTATATACCTAATAGATACGGTATAGAATTGGCCATGACAGTTCAAACTATTAATAATGGATTCTCCATTATAGAAGTACCCGTAACTATGAAACATAGATTTACTAAGAGGAATTTAAAAGGTTTTATCCATCGGGGAAAGCAATTTGTAGATATCTTAAAGACATCAATAATACTATATATTAGAAAATATAAAAGGTGAAACCATGTATTTCCATATAATCATAAGCTTTAGTATATCCTTATTTTTTTCCTATATTCTAATACCTAGACTTGTAAATATGCTTATAAAGGCAAGAATCGTCTGCGAAAATTACAAGCTTGAAAAAATACCTACATCTATGGGTATAGGATTTATTTTTGTACAAGTTATTTCCCTAGGACTTATGCAAATAGTTTTAAATGCTAAAGATAGTTTTACAGTAGTCTACCTCCTAGGATTTGTTTTTATGGGATTTTTAGGTCTTTTAGATGACTTAATAGGTACAAAGTATATTAAAGGGTTAAGAGGCCATATAAAGGCGTTATTTCATGGAGAGATTACAACAGGGGCTATAAAGGCTATTTTTGGTTTTTTTATTTCATTAGTTGTTAGTGCAATACTTTCCAATACCCTAATTGACTTTATAATCAATTCATTTATTATTGGATTATTTGCAAACTTTATTAACCTCTTCGATTTAAGACCAGGAAGGGCAATAAAGATGTTTGTTTTTATAGCTATAATCCTTTTAATAACTAGTTTAAATAATAAATATGCATATATTATATGGTCTTTTTTTGGTATACTTATTCCATACATGAATTTAGATTTTAAGGCAAAGTCCATGATGGGAGATGTTGGATCAAATGTATTAGGATTTACATTAGGTACTTTTGCAGTTGCTTCATTCCCTATAATAAGGAGAACTACAATCTTAATATTTCTTATTATAATTCATATTCTAGCAGAAAAGGTTTCCTTTTCTAAAATAATTGAAAGTAATAGATTATTAAAGTTTTTAGATATGATTGGAAGGTAGGCAAGATGATAAGTTATAAATGTGGAGTAGTTACAGATATAATTAAAGAAGATGAACATGTAGACATAATTTATGTTAATATTAAAGGAGAGAAATATAAAGCTGTAAACTATAGTGACTTTACTGGCAAGGTGAAAATTAATGATAAGGTAGTCTTAAATACTACTGCAGTTGAGCTTAAATTAGGCACTGGTGGATATCACTTTGTCATGTATAATTATAGTAACAATAAGATGGACTTACAAGGACCAGGCCATATTATGAAATTAAGATATACTCCATTTCAGGTAAGGTGTTTGGTAGCAGAAGAGGAAGACAGTCCTTACCATACTGCATTTCAGGAGTTTACTAATTTAGATAATCATATTTTTATTGTTGGAACTTTGCATAGTATGATTGGACCTATAGCTGCTATGATAAAGTATTTAAATCAAGACATAGAGATAAATTATATAATGACCGATGGCGGAGCTTTACCTATATTTTTTAGCAACACTGTCTCAGAATTAAAGCTCAAAGGCTTATTAAAAAACACAATTACCATAGGTCATGCCTTTGGTGGAGATTTAGAATGTATTAATATTTATACTGGTCTTATTGCTGCTAAGGAAATACTAAGAGGACATGTTACTATTATATCTATGGGACCAGGAATTGTTGGTAGTGGAACAAAATATGGATTTACAGGAATAGAGCAAGGTTATATAATAGATGTTATAAATAACCTTGGTGGATTTTCAATTGCAGTGCCTAGAATAAGTTTTCAAGATAGGCGTATTAGACATAGGGGAATTAGCCACCACACTTTAACTGTTCTATCTGAAATTATAAATACAAAAACTAATATAGTTTTACCTACCTTAGACAAAGAAAAGGGAGATTTTATATTAAGACAGATAGAAAGTTATGAGTTAAACAAAAGACACAATATTATATATAGCAGTGGAGAGTTAATTCATGATGCAATGAAGAAATTTGATCTAAAGACTACATCTATGGGTAGAACCATTGAAGAAGATCCTGAATATTTTTTAACATTAGGTTCCATAGGCAAATATGTAGTTAAATTAATTGAAGAAAGGGAAGGTTATGATGTTTGAAGAAAAAACAATGAAATCCGATAAACTATATGAAGGGAAAATGTTAAATCTAAGGGTTGATACAGTCGAACTTCCAGATAAGAAATATTCAAAAAGAGAAATTGTAGAACATCCAGGGGGTGTGGCAGTAATTCCCATAGTAGACAATGATTCAATAATTTTGGTAAAACAATATAGGAAGGCTGTTGAAAAATTCTTATTGGAGATTCCAGCAGGTAAACTTGAAATAAACGAAGAACCTAGAGTTACTGCAATTAGAGAATTAAAGGAAGAAACAGGCTATACTACTGATAAAATGGAATATTTAATGGAGTTTTATACATCGCCAGGTTTTACCAATGAAAAAATATATTTATTTTTAGCCACGGACTTAGTTAAAGGGGAAGCAGATCCTGATGATGGCGAATTTTTAGAGGTGGAAAAATATGATATGGATACTTTAATTAAGATGATAGAAAGGGGAGAGATAACCGATAGCAAAACCATTATAGGAATAAATTTGGCGAAAAAATATTTAGAAGAAAACAATAGGTGATAAAATTTTCCTTCTTTGCATACTATGTTTTAAGGCTTGTATACAAAGGGGGAAATTAAATGCCTATGAAAATTAAAAACTTGTGTAAGAGACATATACAAAATAATTTTGTATTATATTTTATATTAGCCCTTGCTTTAGTAGTAGGTATAATCGTAGGAGCTATTTTGGCCAATAGAGTAGATTACATTAGAGGAATAGAACTAGCTAATTACATGAATGTTTTTTTAAAACATGTTAATGAAGGAAATTACAGTTTTAAGGACATATTTATATCCACCCTCTTTTTAAACTTTAAAAAGATTTTTATTATATGGGTCTTAGGTTTATTGACAATAGGTATTATAGTTATTCCATTGATAATGTGCTGGAGCGGAATCAATATAGGTTTTATAGTAGGTTTTTTAGTTAAGGACTATGGATTTAAAGGATTTATTTTTACTTTAATAGGATTATTACCACAATATTTAATTGTATTACCAAGTCTATTGGCTATAACAGCTATTGCTTTGTCTAATTCTGTTAATAGAAAGAAATTTAGGCGTGGTAAGGATTTTAACAAAAATTTAGCTGATTATTCCATCTTAATACTTATATTTTCTATTATTTCTGTGTTTGGATGTATAATTGAAGGTTTTTATACTCCCTTTTTTATAAAATTTATAGGTGTATAAGGAAATTATAGTTATTTTGCAAAGGAGAAGTATAATGTCTGAGAAAATTGTTGGAGATTATCTTGATTATATGAAAAATGAAAAGAAGTTAACAGATAATACTTTAGAAGCTTACATTAGAGATATTTTACAGTTTAAAGAATATTTACAGGAAAATAAGATATCAAATTATAAGGATGCTACTAAAACCACAATAATTACATATTTAATGAGTTTACAAAAAAAAGGCAGGTCTACCTCAACTATTTCTAGAAACCTAGCTTCTATTAGGTGTTTTTTCCAATATCTATTGAATAAGAGAATAATTGATGAAGATCCTACTTCCAATTTAAAGTCACCTAAGTGTGAAAAAAGGATACCATCCATATTGACTATGGAAGAGGTTAATCTTTTATTATCTCAGCCTAATCCTAAGGACTTTAAAGGTGCCAGAGATAAGGCTATGTTAGAGCTAATATATGCAACAGGACTTAGAGTATCAGAAATCATTTCCTTAAATGTAGAAGATATTCAATTAGATTCAAGTTTACTTATTGTAAGAGACAATGTCAATCAAAGGGCAATACCAATAGGTAGCAAGGCCATGGAGGCATTGACCAATTATATTTCTAACTACAGGTCAAATGTAGTTAAAGATCAGGAAGAACCATTATTTTTGAATTATAGCGGCAAAAGACTTACAAGACAAGGGTTTTGGAAAATAATTAAACAATATACTAAAAAAGCCAATATAAACAAAGACATTACTCCCCAAATCCTTAGACATTCATTTGCCGTACATTTAATTGAAAATGGTGCAGATATAAAAACTGTTCAAGAGATTTTAGGCCATTCTGATATATCGACTACTCAAATTTATTCTTTTGCAACAAGCAATAAGGAATTAAGAGAAGTATATAATAGTTCACATCCAAGAGCATAGGAGGGTTATTATGTATTATTTAAATAAGATTAATGAATCAAAGGATTATATATTATCTAAAATAAACAAACTACCTAAAGTAGGATTAATACTAGGGTCTGGTTTAGGGACCTTGGGGGATAAAATTGAAAATCCCATAAAATTAAAATATGAAGAAATACCTAACTTTCCAAGATCTACAGTAGAAGGACATGCTGGCCAATTGGTCATTGGAGATTTAGGAGGTAAAACGGTTGTTGCTATGCAGGGAAGGTTCCATTATTATGAAGGCTATCCCATGAAAGATGTTACTTTCCCTATTAGGGTATTGATTAGGCTTGGAATAGAAAGTCTAATTGTAACTAATGCTGCTGGTGGAGTAAATTTGGATTTCACTCCAGGAGACTTAATGATAATTAAAGACCATATTAACTTTACAGGCCAAAACCCATTAATTGGTAAGAATTATGACCAATTAGGACCTAGGTTTTTAGATATGTCAAAGGCCTATGATAGTGGACTTATTGATACAGCTAAAAAGACAGGTGAAAAATTGGGTATTGGCCTAAAAGAAGGAGTATATATGTGGTTTACAGGTCCAACTTATGAGACACCTGCGGAGGTTAAACTGGCTAGGATACTTGGGGCAGATGCTGTTGGCATGTCTACTGTACCAGAAGTAATCGTAGCTAATCACGAAGGAATAAAAGTTTTAGGTATATCCTGTATTACCAATATGGCAGCCGGGATCCTAGATCAACCTTTAAACCATGAAGAAGTTGTTGAAACATCAATGAAAGTGAAAGATAAATTTGAAAAATTAATTGTAGAGATACTTAATAGTATTTAATGGAGGATAACTATGAGAATGTATGATATTATAATGAAAAAAAGAGATGGATATGCATTAAGTACAGAAGAAATAAACTATTTTATTGAGAACTACACTAATGGCCTTATTCCAGATTATCAAGTATCAGCTCTTTTAATGGCAATCTATTTAAATAAGATGGATAAAAGGGAGACCCTTGATTTAACAAAGGCCATCATTAATTCAGGAGACACCTTTGATTTGTCTAAAATCAATGGTATTAAAGTGGACAAGCACTCAACAGGTGGGGTAGGTGATACTACCACCTTAATATTGGGGCCTATGGTTGCTGCTTGTGGAGTTCCCTTTGTAAAAATGTCTGGTAGGGGTCTAGGCCATACAGGTGGGACCTTAGATAAACTTGAATCTATTAAGGGTTTCAGGGTTGAATTGGATAATGAAGAATTTGAAGAAATTGCAAATACAATAAATATTTCTATTTGTAGTCAAACTGGAAATATAACTCCAGCAGATAAGAAACTATATGCCTTAAGGGATGTAACTGCAACTGTTGACAATATTTCTTTAATTACTGCCAGTATAATGAGTAAGAAATTAGCTATTGAATCCGATGGTATTATTCTAGATGTAAAGGTAGGCTCTGGTGCCTTTATGAAGAATATAGATGATGCAGTTAGACTAGCTAAGGAAATGGTTGATATTGGCAACCTATATGGTAGAAAAACTGTTGCATTAGTTACTAACATGGATGAACCTTTAGGTAAGGCTGTTGGAAATGCTTTAGAGATTAAGGAAGCTATCGATACTTTAAAAGGAAAGGGTCCTGAAGACCTATATGAATTAACTTTAGTCTTAGGTTCAAAACTCCTATATCTAGCAGAAAAAGTAGATAATGAAATTGACGGAAGAAACATGTTAATAGAAGCAGTTAATTCTGGAAAAGCCTTTGAAAAGTTTAAAGAGTTGGTGAGATATCAAGGCGGAGATGTTTCGTATATAGAGAATCCTGAACTATTACCTAAAGCTAAATATGTTTTAGAAGTAAAATCAAATGTTGAAGGATATGTTAAGGCAATTAATGCTGAGGAAGTAGGTAAATGTGCTCTAGCCTTAGGAGCAGGAAGAGAAACTAAAGAATCAATAATAGACATGGCTGCAGGTATTGTATTGAATAAAAAGGTAGACGACAAGGTAGAAATTGGTGAAACCTTAGCCTACGTTCATGGTAATGATTTAAATAAAGCAGAAGAAGTAAAAAACAGATTGCTTAATATCTTCGTTATTGGTGAAAAAAATCAAGAAGCTAAAAAGTTAATATATGATGAAATCAACTAGCTAATCAATAGCCAAATAATGTCATTTGTTTTTCATCTGCATAAGTAGGAAATTTGTGGAGAATATAAAAGTAAATATATGGAATGGAGGTATTAAGTTGAAAAGAAGACTTGCACCTATCATAATTTTACTTTTAATCTTCACAAATTCCCTTGGAGTATTTGCTAATGCTGATTTAAAAGTTGATGCAAAGGCTGCTTTACTTATGGATGTAAATACTGGCGAAATAATATATAAGTTAAATGAACATGAAAGGTTGGCACCTGCCAGTATTACAAAGATAATGACTATGTTATTAGGTGTAGAAGCTCTAAATTTAGGAAGAATATCCTTAGATGATAAAGTCCTAGTAAGTAAACATGCTTCTGGAATGGGAGGCTCTCAAGTCTATCTAGAAGCAGGAGAGACTCAAACAGTAGAAGATCTTTTCAGAGCTATTGCAATAAGGTCTGCCAATGATGCCTCTGTGGCATTGGCTGAACATATAGCAGGGTCTGAAGAAATTTTTGTGCAGATGATGAATGATAAGGCAAAGGAATTAGGTATGGAAAATACCCATTTCGCCAATGCCAGTGGATTGCCTAATGAAAATCACTTTGTCTCAGCCTATGATGTAGCAATTATGTCAAAAGAGCTGTTGAAATATCCAATAGTTCATGAGTGGTTAACTACCTATATGTATGATCTGCAAGTAGGGAGAAATAAAAACAGTACACAAACTATGGTAAATACCAACAGACTTGTAAAAGAATATCAAGGTACTACGGGAGTAAAAACTGGATCTACCAATGAAGCAGGCTTTTGTATTTCAGCCTCAGCTAAGAGGGGAGACTTAGAACTAATTGCTGTCGTTTTAGGTTCAAGAACTTCGCAAGTAAGATTTGATGAAGCAAAACGTATGCTTGACTATGGCTTTGCCAACTATGAATCTATTCAGATAGGCAAAAAAGGAGATATAATAGCTACTTTGCCTGTGGAAAAGGGAAAAGTATATGAAGTAGACATTATGTTGGAAAGGGATAGTTTTGTACTTCTACCTAAGGGACAATCTGGAAGTATCGAAAAAGATATAGTTCTACCAGATATAATAAAGAGCCCTATGTCAGCAGGTGATGAAGTAGGGGAATTAATTATTAGCTTAGATGGTAAGGAAATAGATAGAGTGAATCTGGTTTTAAAATCAGATGTAGAAAAGGCAAATTTACTAAATATATTGAATAGGACTATTAAGTCATACTTAAAAGGTAGATAAGTAGAAAGAAATATTAAACCTCGACTTTAAATTGTCGAGGTTGTATAATGTTTATATGAGTAAAAAAAGAAAGGTGTAAAATATGAGTTTATTATATAATTTGCCTGGCTTATTTGTAGCCATTATTTTTCATGAACTAGCCCATGGCTTAATGGCCTATATTTTAGGTGATGATACAGCAAAAAAAGCTGGAAGGTTAAGTCTAAACCCTCTTAAGCATATAGATCTAATAGGCTTTGTTTTCCTTTTACTTTTTAGATTTGGATGGGCCAAGCCTGTTCCAGTTAATCCCTTTAATTTTAAAAATAGAAAAAGAGATACTATTTTAGTTTCCTTAGCAGGTCCTTTTACTAATTTCTTAATTGCAATAATAGTAAGTTTCATATTAGTGTTTGTTAAGATTAGAAATCCAATACTATTAGATATTTTGATCATTACCTTGTGGTATAATATAATGTTAGGAGTATTTAATTTACTTCCATTCCCACCTCTAGATGGGTCTAAAATCTTAGCTAGTTTATTGCCTAGTAAAGTAGAATATTATTTTTATAGATATGAAAAATATTTGTATTTAATCCTTATAATACTTATTGGAACTAATACTATTGATAAAATTTTAAGTCCTATTATTTCAAATGTTTTAAGTATTTTGGATTTAATAATAGGTTATTTGTGGAGTGTAGTTTATGGAATATAAAATTATGATTGATGTCTTCGAAGGCCCTATGGATTTGTTATTGCATTTAATCGATAGGGCAGAAATAGATATTTACGACATACCTATAAGTTTGATAACCGATCAATTTATAGAATATCTACATAAAATGGAGGAATTAAATCTAGAGATAACCAGTGATTTTCTAGTAATGGCAGCAACTTTATTAGAAATAAAATCAAAAATGCTATTACCCCAAAGGGAAAAACTTGAAAACAACCAGTTGGAAATGGAAGAAGTGGATCCTAGGGCAGAATTAGTTAGGAAATTGGTAGAATATAAAAAGTATAAACATATTACAGACAAACTTCGAGAAATGGAAAGCATACAGTCAAAGGTCTATTATAAACCAAAGGAGGATATAATAGATACATTTAATGATGATTTTGAACTTGTTGATTTGAATATTGATGACTTATTAAAGGCCTTAAACAATATTATTATAAGAAGAAATAAAAAGGCTAAAGTATTAGATGTTAGGGAAATACAAAGAGAAGAATATACCTTAGAAAAATGCGTATCTGAAATTAAAGAAAGGTTAAATAGAGAAAACACCATATATTTTAGTGATTTACTAAAAGAAGATAGTACAAAAAGTGAAATAATAACCTATTTCTTGTCCATTTTAGAGTTAATTAATTTGAAATATATACATGTTGTTCAAGAAGAGGATTTTTCAGATTTAATAATAACCAAAAAATAGAAAGAGGCATCTTTATGGAGAAGAGGGAATTAAAGTCTATAATTGAAGCTTTATTGTTTACTTGGGGAGATCCCATAGAAATAAAAGATATAGCATCTATAATCGAAAAAAAAGAAAATGAGGTAGAAGAACTTATAGAAGAAATGATAAATGAATTTGATTATAACAGACGGGGCATTAGGATTATGAAAATCAACAATTCTTATCAATTATCTACTAGACCGGAACATTATGACTGGATTAAGAAACTTTCAAGCCCCAAATATACTAAAAGTTTATCAAATGCTGCTTTAGAGACATTATCTATTATAGCCTATAGGCAACCAGTTATTAAATCAGATATTGAAGCTATAAGAGGAGTCAGGTGTGATAAAGCTATTGAAACTTTAATAGAAAGAGGTTTAGTAGTTGAATTGGGTAGACTAGAAAGAGTTGGTAGGCCAATACTTTATGGAACTACTGATCTTTTTTTGAAGACATTTGGATTAGAGAGCTTAGAACAGCTTCCACCATTGGAGGATTTTAATAATAGTTTAGATAATATTGATTTGGAAAAATAATACAGTTGAAGTATTATTTTTCCTTTTTTTTGGCAAAATATAGTTAACGGAAAAAAGGAAGTGTTCTCATGATTATTTTAGCTATTTTTCTATTGATTGTATTAATATTACTTATTTTGCCTATAAAGATTAAATTCTATTATGAATTTACAGATTCATCAAAATATAAGATTACCATAACATATTTATTTGGCTTAATAAAAAAGGAAATTGATTCTACCAAAAAAGAAAAGAAAGAAAATAAGAGATCCTTATCTAATAATAAAAAAATAGATTCCTATGAATTATTAAGGTACTTTATTGACAAAGGGACAATTGAAAAAATCTATTTAATGGTTAATATAGGCCTTAAAGATCCATTTTTATTAGGCATAATAGTGGGACTTATTTGGAGTATAATAAGCATCTTTCTTGGATTTATACTAAGGGACAAAACCATAAATGAAGTAAAGGAAAAAGAGATAATGGTCCATCCTTGCTTTAATCAAGACATATTCCAAATATTTTTTTTGTGCATAATAAAATCAAAATTGGTTTATATTATTATTGTATATATTAGGATTCTAAAGAGAAGAAAAGGTGGTGATATATTTGCCAGAACATCCCATAGAAGGCTTAATGAGAACTACAATGGCTAATTTAAAGGAAATGGTAGATGTAAACACTATTGTTGGTGATGCTGTCCATACATCAGATGGGACTGTAATAATACCAGTTTCAAAAATATCTTTTGGATTTGCATCTGGTGGTAGTGAATTTAATAAAGGCAGAGATAAAAGAGAGGGTACATCGGAGGAGAAGTTTCCCTTTGGAGGGGGAAGTGGAGCAGGTGTTTGCTTAGCTCCCATAGGATTTATAGTTGTTGGTAATGATCAAATAAAATTGCTAACAGTAGATGAAGGTAATAGTGCCCTAACTAATCTATTTGGATTCATTGAAAAAATGACAGATAATATACAAAAAAGCTTAAATAGTAAAAATAATACTAACAATGATAACTATGATCCCACTCAAATGATATAAAATAAACTAGTCAGAAGCAGGATATATATCTTGCTTCTTTTAATTAGCATTAGGAGGTTATTGAGTTGAAGAAGGCAAAGTATATTGTTATTTTATTGATTATATTACTATCTTCTAGTATAGTATATGGTGATAACATTGTTTTGAGCAGTAGCTCTAGTATATTAATAGATTCTAATACTGGAAGAGTATTATATGAAAAAAACCCATATATTAAGATGCCAATGGCTAGTACTACTAAAATAATGACTGCATTGGTTGCTCTTGAGTATGGAAAATTAGATGATGAAGTTACAATCGACAAAGAAGCTGTAGGCGTAGAAGGCTCAAGTATCTACCTAAGGGAAGGAGAAAAAATCACCTTAGAAGATTTATTATATGGTTTAATGTTAAGGTCAGGAAATGATGCAGCAGTTGCAATTGCTATTCATATTGCTGACTCTGTAGGTAATTTCGTAGATTTAATGAATAAAAAGGCAAAGGAAATAGGGGCAGAAAACACCAATTTCACTAACCCCCATGGCTTACATGATGATAATCACTATACAACTGCTTATGATTTGGCATTGATTACAAGAGAGGCATTTAAGCATGAAATATTTGCTAAAATCGTTGGGGCTAAATCATATGTATCCAATAGAGTGGAAAATAATTATTACTATAATAAAAACAAAACTCTTTGGGAGTATAAAGGTGGAGATGGAGTTAAGACAGGCTATACTATGAGGTCGGGAAGATGTTTGGTTTCATCTGCTACTAGAAATAACCACCGATTAATTGCCGTGTCCTTAAATGCCAGTGATTGGTTCAATGATAATTATAAACTACTTGACTACGGCTTTGATAATTATAAGCCCTATTTAATTTACGACAAGGGTCAATTTATTAAAAAAATAGATTTAGAAAAGGGTAAAAAGAAATATTTAGATCTTGTAACAGATTCTAGTTTTACTTATTTATTAAAAGAAGATGAGAGGGAGAGGTTAAAGATAAGCATAGAAGTTCCAGATATAGTTGAAGCTCCAATTGAAAAAGGTACTAAAATTGGACATATCTATGCGTTTTTAGATGGCAAGTTAATAAATAAAAGTGATTTAATAGCTAGTTCATCTGTAAGAAAAACCAATATCATAGAAAGATTATTTGAAGTGTTTAAGGGTAAATAAAAAGTACCTGCAACGGAGAAAGGAGGTTATCTATGAGATTACAAAAATATATAGCCTTGTGTGGAGTGACCTCTAGGAGAAAGGCTGAAAAGCTAATACTCGAAGGCAAGGTGAAGGTCAACGACAAGGTTGTAAATGAACTAGGAACTGTAATAGATATAGATAAAGATAAGGTTAAAGTAAATGATAAGTTAATTAAGCCTGAAAGAAACAAAGTATATATTATGTTGAACAAGCCAATTGGCTATGTAACCACCTTGAAGGATGAGCAAAATAGGAAGATAGTTACAGATTTAATTGAAGGTGTAAAAGAAAGGATATATCCAGTGGGGAGGCTCGATGCAGATACTACTGGATTATTATTATTAACTAATGATGGAGATATAACCTACAAATTAACTCATCCTTCAAATGAAGTACCTAAAAGATATATTGCTATTGTTGAGGGGGTTCCAAATAAATTGGAGCTAGAAAGGTTTAGGAAGGGTCTTAAAATAGATGGCAGATATACATCTAAAGCTAAAATAAAAATAATTCGCAGATATGAAGATGAATCCATCCTGGATATTACCATCCATGAAGGTAGAAATAGGCAGGTTAAGAAAATGTGTGAAGCTATTAATCACCCTGTAAAAAAATTGAAGCGTATAGCAATAGGAGAGTTGGAATTAGGAGGATTGAACCTAGGCGAATGGAGATATTTAGAAGATGATGAAATTGAATATCTTAAAAATCTATAATGAAGTGGTGAAATATGATTTATTTTAGAAAATTTAGAAATGAAGATCTTGAAAAGATTAATGAAATTTTACTTCAAGAAAAAATCTATAATATGCAGATTGAAGGAATTATCTATGTAGCAATAGAAGATGAAGAAATAATTGGAGTAGGGAAAGCTAAAGAAGACAATCAAAAATGGTTTTTGGAGTATATAGTAGTAAAAAAAGAAATGAGGGGAAAGGGATTAGGTGATGGACTGCTAAGAGTTATTTCCAATAGTCTATTTAAAAAAGGGATCGATAGGCTTTACAGCCAAGAGAAGAGTGAATTTTTGGTTAATAAAGGCTTTATAAAGGATGAGAATCTTTATAAATTAAATATTGAGGAATTATTTGAGCATAATTGTAATAATTGTGGAGGTTAAAATGAGTTTCAATGAAATAGTGAATACTATTAAAATCACTAGGGATTTTATGTTTAATTTTGTTAAAGAAGGACAAGTTGTATTAGATTGTACAGTTGGGAATGGAAATGATACCTTGATATTGGCTAAATGCGTTGGTCCTACAGGAAAGGTTTATGGTTTCGATATTCAAAAAGAAGCAATAGAGAGGACAAAGGAAAAACTGGCTTGTGAAAATCTAGACAAACATGTTATACTAATATTAGATGGGCATGAGAACATAGATTTATATGTTAAGGAAGAAGTAGATTTTGTTATTTATAATTTAGGGTATTTGCCAAGGGGCGATAAAAACATTATTACTAAAAAAGAAACTACTTTAGTAAGTTTAGAAAAAGCTTTAGGTTTATTAAAAGAACATGGAGTTTTATTAATAACTTGTTATATCGGACATGAGGGAGGCCTGGAAGAAAAAAATGCGGTGGAAAACTTTCTCATGTCCTTAGATCAAAAGCAATATAATGTATTAAAACACGAATTTATCAATCAAAAAAACAAACCACCTATTCTATTTTCCATCGAAAAATCAAAAACAGGAGGGAAAAAATGACTGGCGTAAAAGTAACTGATACTATCTTAAGGGATGCCCATCAATCATTAATTGCAACGAGGATGAAGCTGGAAGAAATGCTTCCTATTGCAGAAAAATTGGACAATGTTGGGTTTTATGCTTTAGAGGTATGGGGGGGAGCAACATTTGATGCTTGCTTAAGATTTTTAAACGAAGATCCATGGCATAGGCTTAGAGAATTGAGAAAAGCTTTCAAGAAGACTAAGCTACAAATGTTATTAAGGGGTCAGAATCTTTTGGGATATAAGCATTATCCAGATGATGTAGTAGAAGAATTTGTAAAAAAATCTATTGAAAACGGAATCGATATCATAAGGATTTTTGATGCATTAAACGATGTAAGAAATATTAAAACATCTGTTGATGCGACAAAGAAATATGGAGGCCATGCTCAAGGAGCCATTTGTTATACCACAAGTCCAGTTCACAATATAGAGTACTATGTGGATTTGGCTATGGAAATGGAAAAAATGGGCGTGGATTCAATATGTATTAAGGATATGTCTGGAATTCTTTTACCATATACTGCAGAAGAGTTAGTTAAGGAAATGAAAAGAAAGATAAAAGTTCCTATAGAGATACATTCCCATTTTACCAGTGGGATTGCTAATCAGACCTATATGAAAGCCATAGAAGCGGGTGTAGATATAATAGATACTGCCATATCACCAATGGGTAATGGGACATCACAGCCAGCTACAGAGCCTATGATTGTTGGCTTAAAGGGCTCACCCTATTATCCTACTGATATAAATTTGGAGTTACTATTGGAGGTTTCAGATTATTTTAAGAAATTAAAGGAAAAATATATAGAAGAAGGGTTACTGAATTCAAAAGTATTAAGTGTAGATGTAAATACATTAATATATCAGGTTCCAGGGGGAATGCTTTCTAACTTGGTGTCACAGTTAAAGACTCAAGGCAAGGAATACATGCTGGAAGAAGTCTTGAAAGAAGTACCAAAAGTCAGAGAAGATTTTGGATATCCACCCCTAGTTACGCCAATGAGTCAAATGGTTGGAACTCAAGCAGTGTTTAACGTTGTTTTGGGTGAAAGATATAAGATGATACCAACAGAAGCTAAAAATTATGTTAAAGGTTTATATGGAAAACCTACTATGCCAATATCAGAAGATATAAAGAAGAAAATAATAGGCGATGAAGAGGTATTTACAGGTAGACCAGCTGATCTATTGGAACCTCAATTAGAAGAATATAAAAAAGAGATTAAAGAATATATAGAACAAGATGAAGATGTTCTAACCTATGCACTATTTCCCCAAGTGGCCTTGGAATTTTTCAAGAAAAGACAGGCAAGCAAGTATAAAATAGACCATGAATTATTAAATGAAGAATATAAAGTTTATCCAGTATAACAAGCCTAATATTTGGGCTTGTTTCTTTTTGAAAATGACTGGATATGAAACTAAACTTGCAAAAATTAATAAAATTTCACAAAAATGAAATAAATCTTGCATTAGATAATATCCTTTGTTATTATAAAATTGAGGATATTATGAAGGGGGAATTAAATTGTCAACAAAGACACAAGCTTCTCTTATAGTGGAAAAGAACTGGTGTAAAGGATGTGGGATATGCGTTGCCTTTTGTCCTAAAAATGTACTTGAGATAAAAGATGGAAAAGTTAATATAAAGGATTTAGAATCCTGTATTGAATGTGGCCAATGCGAACTTAGGTGTCCAGATTTTGCAATCTATTTGGGAGGTAAATAATATGATTGAGAGAAATGTGAAATTAATGCAGGGGAATGAAGCGTGTGTAGAAGCTGCTATAACGGCTGGCATGAAATTTTATGCTGGATACCCAATAACGCCTTCTACTGAAATTGCTGAAATATCTGCAGAGAGGCTACCTAAAGTAGGCGGAAAGTTTATTCAAATGGAAGATGAAATTGCTAGTATTTCTGCAGTAATAGGCGCTTCAATAGCAGGTGCTAAATCTATGACTGCCACAAGCGGTCCTGGTTTTTCATTGAAACAGGAAGGAATAGGATATGCTGTAATTACAGAAACACCATGTGTAATCGTAAATGTTCAAAGAGGTGGACCTAGTACAGGGATGCCTACTGCACCTGGACAAGGAGACATTATGCAAGCTAGATGGGGAACCCATGGAGATCATTCTATCATTGCATTATATCCTTGGTCAGTAAAAGAAATCTACTATACCACAATTAAAGCCTTCAATCTTGCAGAAAAGTATAGGACCCCCGTTATACTACTGTTAGATGAAGTAATCGGTCATATGAGGGAAAGTATTGAATTGCCAAATGAAGGCGAAGTTGAAATATATAATAGGAAAAAGCCAACTTGCCTAACAGAAGAATATAAGCCATATAAAGTAAAAGAAGGAGACATTGTACCTGAGATGGCTGGTTTTGGTGAAGGGTATAGGTTTCATGTCACAGGTTTAGTCCATGGTGAAACAGGCTTTCCAACCAATAATGGTAAAATAGCCGAAGAACTGATTAGAAGATTAATAGGGAAAATAGAGGATAATAAAGATGATATTGTGGAAACGGATGAATACTTGCTTGATGATGCAGATATTGCTATAGTTGCCTTTGGGTCAACTGCAAGAGCTGCAAAATCAGCTGTAGATACATTAAGAGAGGAAGGAATTAAGGCAGGATTATTTAGGCCTATTACAATATGGCCACTTGCAGATAAGCCGCTTGTTGAACTAGCTAAAAAAGTAAGTCGTATAGTCGTAGTAGAGATGAATCTTGGTCAATACTATTTGGAGGTAGATAGGGTAGCAGGTAAATATACTAAGGTAGACAGATTTGGCAGAGTAAACGGAGATTTAATAACACCTCAAGAAATTGTTGATTTTGTTAAGGAGGTTTAATATGCCTAGTCAATTAGTTAAAGAATATTTTAGAACTGAGAATTTGCCCCATATTTGGTGCCCAGGTTGTGGAAATGGTATAGTAACAAGGGCAATTGTTAAGGCTATTGACAATTTAGGTCTCAACAAGGATGAGATTTGTGTTGTTTCTGGCATAGGATGTTCTTCAAGAGCTTCAGGGTATTTAGATTTTAACACAGTTCATACAACCCATGGAAGAGCTTTAGCTTTTGCAACTGGTATAAAACTAGCTAAGCCCAATTTAAATGTAATAGTTATTACAGGAGACGGGGATGCTTCAGCAATTGGAGGTAATCATTTAATTCACGCAGCAAGGAGAAATATAGATATAACAACAATTGTATTTAACAATAACACCTATGGAATGACTGGTGGTCAATACTCACCCACTACTCCAACAGGGGATAAGGGAACTACAGCACCTTTTGGCAATATAGATACAAATTTTGATCTTTGCGAGTTAGCTAAAGCAGCAGGTGCTACTTATGTTAGCAGAAGTACTATATTTACTACTAATATGTTAATTAAGCAGGTGGAAAATGGAATAAAAAATAAGGGCTTTTCCTTTATAGAAGCTTTAACTACTTGCCCCACTTATTACGGTAGGAAAAATAGAAAGGGAGAAGCTGTAGATATGATGGTCTATCTAAAGGAAAATGCAATAAATATTGCTGCCTATGATAAGCTATCTGAAGAGCAAAGAGAAGGGAAGTTTGTTGTCGGGGAAATATATAAAAGCAATAGACCGGAATATACTGAAGAGTATCAAAGAATTATAGATTCTTTCTCTAAGGGGGTATAATATGTTACATCAAGAATTGAGGTTAACTGGATCTGGTGGCCAAGGACTTATTTTAGCTGGAATAATATTGGCTGAAGCAGCCTTATATGATGGTTTAAATGTTGTCCAGTCTCAATCCTACGGACCAGAAGCTAGAGGAGGAGCAAGTAAGGCAGAAGTAATTATAAGTAGTAGGGAGATCAACTTTCCCAAAGTAAATAAATGCGATTTAATGCTAGCTCTTACACAGGCTGCATGCGATAAGTACTATGAATCAATAAAGCCTAATGGAATTTTAATCATGGACAAATCAATCCCCAATATACCTGCCAGAGATGATATAACTATATATGTAGTGCCTATAATTGAAACAGCAATGAATTCCTTAGGTTATCCTATGGTATCTAATGTAATTGCCTTAGGTACTATTTATGAAATAACGAAAATTGTATCAAAGGCCTCATTGGAAAAAGCAGTTTGCAATAGAATACCTAGAGGGACGGAGGAATTAAATATAAGGGCTTTAGAAGAAGGATACAATTTAATTAGAAATCATAAGGAAGAGTGTTATGGTCATGGATGTAGATTTAATTAAGAAAATTCAAAGAGACTTTAATAGTTTTACTAAGGGGCAAAAACTAATAGCAGAATATATTATCAATGAATATGACAAAGCTGCTTTTATGACTGCATTAAGTTTAGGAGAAACAGTTGGCGTCAGTGAATCAACTGTTGTTAGATTTGCTCATACCTTAGGCTATGATGGTTACAAGGAATTACAAAAACAACTACAAGAGCTGGTTAAAAATAAATTGACGACAGTACAAAGATTGTCCATGGCAAGCCAATACTCTAATAAAGAAAGCGCATTAAAAAAGGTCATGGAAAAGGATATGGAAAATATTCAAAAAACAATTAATGAAATAGGTCAGGGGGCTTTTCAGGAGTCTATTGACTTGATACTTAAGGCTAAAAATATTTATATACTTGGTTTAAGATCATCATCGTTTTTAGCAGGCTATTTAGGATTTTACTTAAGCTTTTTATTCAAGGACGTAAAAGTAGTTACATCTAGCGCCAATGATGTTTTTGAACAATTACTTAGGGCAAACTCAGAAGATGTAATCATAGGTATTAGTTATCCAAGATATTCGAGACGAACTCTAGAAGCCTTAGACTTTTGCAAGGAAAGAGGATGTAAGATTATTAGTATAACTGATAGTCTAATATCACCTGCAGCAAAATATTCTGACATTGCGTTGACAGCAACTAGCGATATGCTTTCCTTTGTGGATTCCTTAGTAGCCCCTATGAGTTTAATAAACGCCTTAATTGTTGCAATAGGTTTAGAAAAAAGGGAAAATATTACTACTTGTTTCGAAGAATTGGAAAGAATTTGGAATAAATATAATGTATATGATTCTGATTTAGACAATAAATAAATAGAGCGATTTTATCGCTTTATTTTTTTGCCAAGATATCATATTAAATGTTATCATAAATGATATAATTGTAATTAATTCATATTTGCTATAATATTAATACATAATAAAGTAGGAGGGATATTGTTGACTAGATTATATCTAATAAGGCATGGGCAATCTGAATGGAACATTTTATCTAAAGTACAGGGTCAAAAAGACGCAAGACTTACTGATTTAGGTAGGGAACAAGCAAAAAAAATAGGCAAAAGATTAATTGATGAAGATATAGATATAATATATAGTAGCGATTTGTCTAGGGCTTTAGAAACAGCTGAGATCATATCCAGCATAATTAATAAGCNAGTAATTGAAAGCAGGGAAATCAGAGAAATAAACTTTGGTTTATGGGAAGGGTTAACATTAGAANAAATTCAAGATAAATATGCAGAGGAATATTTAATATGGATGAAAAGCCCAGATAAATTAACATTAGAAGGAGCTGAAACATTGGAAAGCTTAAAAAATAGGGTTATGCCGTTTGTAGATAAGATTATAACTGAAAACAAAAATAAAAATATTGCAATTGTTTCTCATAGTGCAAGCTTAAAAATAATTATTTTGAATTTATTAGGTATTGGTAATGGCTTTTATAAAAATATTTCATTAAGAAATGTTTCCCTTAGTATTGTTGAGTGTAGGAAATATAATAATGTCCTAACCTTATTAAACGATACATCACACTTAAAGGAGTTATAACAATGATTGAAAAAATAGGAGTTATAGGTGCTGGACCTGCAGGCATAATTGCTGCTGGTGTTGCCGGATCTAGAGGAAAAGATGTAACCTTAATTGAAAAGAATGATAGAATAGGTAAAAAGCTTTTTATAACTGGAAAAGGTAGATGTAATATTACTAACAATGCACCAATAGAGGAATTTTTTGATAAGGTAATGAGAAACAAAAACTTTCTTTATAGTAGTTTTTATAGCTTCAATAACAGGGATATAATATACCTGTTAGAAAGCTTAGGAGTTAAAACTAAGGTGGAGAGGGGAAATAGGGTATTTCCAGTCAGTGATAAATCCTCTGATGTTATAAAGGCCTTAGAAAAATTTTTAACCAATAATAATGTAAAACTACTGTTGAATTCGAAGGTTGATTACATATATATGNAGGATAACAAATTTGTTGTTGTAATAGGTAAGGATGAGATAACATTTGATAAAATAATAATTTCTACAGGAGGAAAATCTTATCCTAGGACTGGTTCAACTGGTGATGGTTATAGATTTGCTAAAAACTTTGGTCATACGATTACTGACTTAATGCCTTCTTTAGTTCCAGTTGAAATTGAAGAAGATTGGGTTAAAGATCTACAAGGCTTATCCCTTAGAAATGTAACCTTGAGAGCCCAGGTTAAGGATAAAAAACTTTATGAAGAATTTGGCGAGATGCTCTTTACCCATTATGGAATATCTGGTCCAATTGTACTTTCTATGAGCAATTATCTACACAATTATTTAGATGAAAAAATCCATTTTTTTATTGATCTTAAGCCAGCCTTAGATGAGAAGAAACTTGATAGTAGGTTATTAAGGGATTTCAATCTAAATAATAATAAGCAGATAAAAAATGGGCTAGATGATTTATTGCCTAAAAAGATTATCCCAATAATTATTAGATTAACAGGAATACAAGAAGAAAAACCTATAAATCAAATTACTAAGGAAGAGAGATTGAAATTAGTAAATTGTATCAAGAACTTTCCTTTAACATTTAAGTCCTTAAGGCCGATAGAAGAGGGAATAATTACTTCGGGTGGCATCAATGTAAAGGAAATAAATCCCTCTACTATGGAGTCTAAAATAATCCCTGGTTTATACTTTGCTGGAGAAGTTATAGATGTTGATGCTTTAACGGGCGGGTTTAATTTACAAATCGCTTACTCTACAGGCTATTTGGCAGGAAGTAATATTTAATTTATATTAAAATCTCTTGTTTAGATATAAGATTTAATATATAATTAATAGGGAGTGATATTATGAGTACCGTAGCTATTAGAGGAGCTACCACCGTTGAAGATAATACTGCTGATAATATATTGGAAGCTACAAGAGACTTACTAAGCGTAATTGAAAAAAACAATAATATTGATAGAGATAAGGTCATAAGTATAATCTTTACTTGTACTTCTGATTTGGATAAAGCATATCCAGCGAAGGCTGCTAGACAGTTAGGTTACTTAAATGCTGCACTAATGTGTTTTAATGAAATGTATGTTGTTGGAAGCTTAAGGAAATGTATTAGGGTTATGGTTTTATATAATTCTGATATGGAGCAAAAGGATGTTAAACATATATATTTGAAAGATGCTAAAGCATTAAGACCTGATTTGTCGTATAAAGCATAAGCCACCCAGGGGTGGTTATTATTTTGTATCCTTTATTTTAGGAGGAAGTCAATGTTAGATAAACAAATTACTATTGCCATAGATGGACCAGCAGGCGCTGGTAAAAGTACAATTGCAAAAAAGGTAGCTGAAATATTGTCCATAGAATATGTAGATACTGGTGCCATGTATAGAGCCTTAACATTGAAAGTATTAAACGAGGGACTAGATCCCAAGTCCACTGAAGATGTTAAGTCTATTATTGAAAATACTTCAATTGATTTTAGGAATAATCATATATATTTAGATAATAAGAATGTAGATAAAGAGATTCGAGAAAACAGAATAAGCAAAAATGTTTCGTATATTGCTAAAATAAAAGAAGTAAGAGAGGCAATGGTGAAAATTCAACAGAAACTAGCTAAGACCAAATCGGTAATCATGGATGGTAGGGATATTGGAACCGTAGTCTTGCCAAATGCAGACTTTAAGTTTTTTGTTGTAGCCAGTGTTGAAGAAAGGGCAAGAAGAAGATATAAGGAATTAATTGAAAAAGGCGAAGAAGGAATTTCATATGAAGATATAAAAAAGGAAATAGAAAATAGGGATAGGATAGATTCAACTAGAGAGATTTCCCCACTGGTAAAAAGCCAGGATGCTTACCTTTTAGATACAACTGGAAAAACAGTTGATGAATGTGTCAATGAAATTATTTCTATAATTAAGGGTGATAGCTAATGTCCTTTTACAATTTTATCAAGGCTATTGCAACTGCAGTATTTAAGATAATATATAGAATTAATGTATATGGTAAGGGAAATATACCTAAACAGGGAAATCTCATAATATGCTCTAACCATATTCATAATTTTGACCCTATTATAATAGCCCTTGTATATCCTAGACAGATTTCATGGATGGCCAAAAAGCAACTATTTAAATATAAAATACCAGCCTTTTTTTTGAGTAAATTAGGTGCTTTTCCCGTTGACAGGGATGAAGCTGATTTATCCACTTTCAAAAAATCTCTTAATGTTTTGAAAAATCATGGTGTTTTAGGCATCTTCCCGGAAGGGACAAGGGTAAAAACCATTGATTTAGAAAATGCTAAGCCTGGAGTTGGATTAATAGCTCTTAGATCAAAGGCTAATGTTTTACCGGTTTTTATAGAGGGAAATTATAAGCCTTTTAGCAGAATTAATGTTTATTTTGGAGGAATAATAGACCTTTCTCAATATCATGATAAAAGAGTTTCTAAAGAGGATTACCTCTTAGTAAGCAAAGATATATTAAAATCTATATATTCAATTAAGCAAAGGGGAGAAAAGTAGTGGAAATTATTTTAGCAGATAAAGCAGGCTTTTGCTTTGGCGTAAAAAGGGCTGTAGAAATGACAGAGAAAGAACTTAAGAATTCTGATGATAAAATATATTCTCTAGGACCTCTCATTCATAATCCACAAGCTGTTAAGAAATTCGAAGAAAAGGGATTAAAAACAATTGATGAAATTGGTGAAATAAATAATAGTAAGGTAGTTATTAGGTCTCATGGAGTTAGCAAGGAAGTAGTGGACAAGATGGTAGAGCAAAATCTTGATATTATCGACAGTACTTGTCCCTATGTTAAATCAGTTCATAAGAAGGTTGAAGAATTTCATAAACAGGGATATAATATAGTAATAGTTGGAGATAAAAATCACCCTGAAATAATTGGAATAAATGGCTGGTGTAACAACGAAGCCTTTATTATAAACTCAGAAGAGGAAGCATTAAATCTTCCTAAAATGGATAAAGTATGTGTAGTTTCTCAAACTACTAATACCCAGGAAAAATTTATAACCTTATCCCATATTGTTAAGGATAAAGGTGACGAAGTCAAAATATTTAACACCATTTGCAATGCTACTAATCAACGTCAAGAAGCATGTAAAGAAGTGGCAAAAAAAGTAGATGCTATGATTGTAATAGGAGGATATCATAGTTCCAATACAAAAAAATTAGCTGATATAAGCAAAAAGTATTGCGAACATGTATATCATATAGAAACAAAGGATGAACTACCTTTAGAGGAACTAAAAAAATTTAACAAAATTGGAATAACAGCAGGTGCTTCTACACCTGATTGGATAATTAAGGAGGTTATTGAAATAATGGAGAATATTAATAATAATGAGATGCTAGAGGCAATTGAAAGTTCATTTACTACGATTCGAAGAGGAGATATAGTAAAAGGTAAGGTAATTTTCGTTACAGATAATGAAGTAATGGTTAATATTAATTATAAATCAGACGGAATCATAACTAAAGATGAGTTATCAAATGACCCTGATGTAAATCTTAAGGATTTGTTTAACCAGGGAGATGAAATAGATGTATATGTAGTTAAATTAGATGATGGTGAAGGCAATGTAGTATTATCTACTAAAAGGGTAGATGAGTTTAAAAGCTGGGATATTATTGAAAATTCCTATAAAGAAAAAGAAAGAGTAGAGTGTAAGGTATTAAATGTTGTAAAAGGTGGACTTTCAGTTTTAGTTCATGGAATTAATGGATTTATGCCTGCTTCCCAAATATCACTTAATTACGTATCAGATTTAAATCCTTATAAAGGTAAGACTTTAATAGCCAAAATAATAGATTTTGATAGAAGTAGAAGAAGAATTATTTTATCTAGAAAAGAAGTTGAAAGAGAAGAATTAAACAATAAAAGAAAAGAGCTATGGGAAAGCCTTGAAGTAGATCAAATTAGGGAAGGTGTTGTTCAAAGATTAACTGATTTTGGTGCATTTGTTGATTTAGGTGGTGTAGATGGTTTAATTCATATATCAGATTTGTCCTGGAATAGAATAAAACATCCATCAGAAGTAGTAACAGAAGGCCAAAGAGTAAATGTTAAGGTTTTATCCTTTGATAAAGAAAAGAATAGAATTTCTCTTGGATTAAAACAAACTGTGGAAGAACCATGGGTGGCTTTTTCTAAAAATGTAAGTATTGGTGATATAGTAGAAGGTANTGTAGTTAATTTATTAGACTTTGGTGCTTTTGTAAGATTAAAAGAAGGAGTAGATGGATTACTTCATGTTTCTCAAATTTCAAAGGAACATGTGAACAAGCCTTCTGATGTATTAAATATTGGAGATAAGATAAAAGTTAAAGTCATAGACATCAACGGAGAAGATAAGAAAATTAGCTTAAGCCTAAAAGATGCTATAGAAGCAGAGGAAAATGAAAATGAGGAAAGTTTACCTGTAGAAAAGGAAGAAATTGATGTTACTATTGGCGATATTATAGAAAAAAATTAAATTGAGCTTAATTTAGAAAGGGTTTTAATGTATAATAGCATTAAAGCCCTATACTCATTTGGGGCAAATTTTGATATAGGGGGTATTCAATGGATAAATATGAAGTTTTTAAAACCAATATTAATAAGTTAATAAATATTGATTTAAATTATTATAAAGAAAAGCAAATGAAAAGACGGATACATTCCCTTTTAACTAGGAATAATTTTAAGGATTTTGATGATTATTTTATGGGATTAAAAAATGATAAAGCTCTTCTTGAACAATTTATAAACTATTTGACAATTAATGTATCAGAATTCTATAGAAATCCAAACCAATGGCATGTGTTAGAAAAGGACATAATCCCTTCACTATTAAGCAATAGGAGAAAATTAACCCTATGGAGTTCAGCGTGTTCAACAGGAGAGGAGCCATATTCATTGGCTATGTTGATGACCAAATTCTTTCCACTGAAGGAGATAAAAATATTGGCTACAGACATTGACGAGGAAGCCATGAATAAGGCGAAAGTTGGTTTATATAATGAAAAAGCCTTGGAAAATTTACCCCTAGATTTTAAGAATAGGTTTTTTACAAAGATTCAAAACTCTTATAAAATTTCTGATGATATAAAGAGCTGTGTTGAATTTAAGAAAATGGATTTACTAAAAGATAGATTTCCTACCAATGTAGATTTAATACTTTGTAGGAATGTGATGATTTATTTCACAGAAGAGGCTAAGGAATTATTGTATTCTAAGTTCTACAATTCACTAAATGATGATGGAATATTATTCGTAGGAAGTACTGAACAGATTATTATGCCTGAGAAGTATAAGCTTAGACCTGTAAGAACATTTTTTTATAAAAAAATTGTATAAGGAGGGTAAAGTTTGGAAACTAAAGTTTTTTTAGAATTATTAAGTAATGGTAAAGGTGTATCTGGCTTTGAATACCCATTACAAAACACTATAATATCAGCTTTTGATAAATATCTTGATGATATTTCAGTTGATAAATTAGGCAATGTAATTGGAGTGAAGAAAGGTACATATAAAGATAATGAAAAAAGTATTAAAATCATGATTGCTGCCCATATGGATGAAATAGGATTTATGGTTAAGGATATTGAAGAAAATGGTTTCATTAGGTTTACAAATGTAGGAGGTATAGATCCAAGGACTATCCTAGGGCAAGAAGTTATTGTCCATGGAAAAGAAGACTTATTTGGTGTTATCGGTTCAAAACCACCTCATCTTCAGGAACCTAAAGAACATAATAAGGCAATAAAAATGGAAGATATGATAATAGATATAGGATATCCTAAAGATAAGGTTGAAGAGCTAGTAAGCATTGGGGATCCTATTACTATAAGAAGAAATATTAAGAATTTNTTAGGAAATAGAATAGCAGGCAAGGCCTTAGATGATAGGGCAGGCGTAGCTGCCTTATATGAATGTATGAAAGAGCTAAATAAAATTAATCATGAAGTAGATGTATATTTTGTTACAACTGTTCAGGAAGAGGTTAGTATGGCTGGAGCCTTAGTAAGTACTTATAAGATCAATCCAGACATTGGAATTGCCATTGATGTAGGGTTTGGAGCAACTCCAGAGTTACCTAGGGCATCCACAGTTGAACTAGGAAAAGGTCCAGCTATTACCTTAGGCGGGAATATACATCCTAATCTAAGAAAAGAACTAGTAAAAATAGCTAAAGAATATAATATTCCAAACCAAATAGAAGTAACCCCAGGTCCAACTGGAACCGATGCTAGGGCAATGCAGATTACTAGAGATGGAATTCCTTCATTACTTTTATCAATTCCATTGAGATATATGCACACTTCTGTAGAATTACTGGACATGGAAGATATAAAAAATACTGGTAAACTATTGGCTTTCTTTATAGCTTCCATATCTAACGAGAATTTGGAGGGATTACTATGCTATTAAAAGAACTTACTGAAGCTTCAGGTGTATCTGGCAATGAGAAGGAGGTAAGGGATTTAATTATCTCTGAAATTAAAGATTACGTTGACAGTTACAAAATAGACAGAATTGGGAATATAATTGCCTATAAGAAGGGTAAAGATATTGGCAAAAAGCTAATGGTTACAGCCCATATGGATGAAGTAGGCTTAATGATTAAAGATATAGACAATGACGGTTTTCTAAAGTTCATGACCGTAGGAGGTATTGACAAGAGAATTCTAGTATCAAAACCTGTTTTAGTTGGTAAAGATAAGCTACCAGGAGTTATTGGTGCTAAACCTATTCATTTGCAGAAACCTGATGAAAGGACTAAGGCATTAAATATTGAAGAGCTTTATATAGATATTGGTGCTAGGTCTAAGGAAGAAGCTGAAAAATATGTAAGCGTTGGTGATTACGCAATATTTGACTCTGAATATATTGAGTTTGGGGAAGAACTTATTAAAGCAAAGGCTTTAGATAATAGGGTAGGCTGTTCCTTATTAATAAAATTAATTAGAGAGGTAACAGATATTTCTTTTTATGCTGTATTCACTGTTATGGAAGAAGTGGGATTAGTTGGTGCAGGTCCAGCAGCTTTTGAAGTTAACCCTGACTATGCAATAATATTGGAAGGTACATTATGTTATGATATGCCTAAACTTGATACACATTTAATTCCCACTTATTTAAATAAGGGGCCCGCCATTTCCTTAATAGATAGGACTACCATTTACAATAAAGATCTTAGAAACAAGATAGTAGAGATTGCTGAAAAGAATAATATTCCATATCAGTTTAGGAAGACTTCCATGGGTGGAAATGATTCTGGTAAGATTCATACCACTAGAGAGGGCTCAATTACAGCTACTATTTCTGTACCATGTAGATATATACATTCTCCAGCATCTGTAATGAGCAAAAAAGACTATGATAATACTTATGCTTTACTTAAGGAAGTTTTATCCCAATTTGAAAAGGAGGAATTATAATGAATGTTAATTTTGGCTTATTAAAGGAGTTAGTTGGTATCTATGGTCCAGCAAGTAATGAAAAACCAATCAGGGAATATATAGAAAATGAAATAAAAGATTATGTAGATGAGATAGAAGTAGACAGTTTAGGCAACCTAATAGCAAGGAAAAAAGGCAATGGAAAAAAAGTAATGATCTCCGCCCATATGGATCAGATTGGCTTGATGATAATAGATATAGATGACAAAGGTTTCCTAAGGTTTACAAATGTAGGAGGTATATCTCCTTATATATCTATTAGTCAAAAAGTTGTCTTTGAAAATGGTACTGTGGGTGTAATATACCACGAGCCTGTAGGTGATATATCTAAACTTAAATTAGAAAACATGTATATAGATATTGGCGCTTTTAGCAAGGAAGAAGCTGAGAAAAAGGTAAGTATAGGAGATATATGTATTTATAAAACTGACTTTGAAGAGAATGAAAATGTTGTATTTACTAGATATCTAGATGATAGGGTTGGATGTTTTATTGCCATAGAGGCTATAAAGAATATAAGTAACCCTGTTAATGATCTCTATTTTGTTTTTTCAACTCAAGAGGAGGTTGGATTGAGGGGAGCTAAAACTGCTGCTTACAAAATTGACCCAGATATCGGTATAGCTTTAGACGTTACTGCCCATGGTGATACACCTAAAGCAAAGAGATTTGCAGTTGGATTAAATAAAGGTGCTGCAATTAAAGTGAAAGACAACTCTATTATTTGCCATCCCAAAATTAGGGAATTATTGGTAAATATAGCTAAGGAGAACGAAATACCTTATCAAATGGAGGTTTTAGAGTTTGGTGGTACTGATTCTGGAGCAATCCATATTAGCAGAGAGGGAGTTCCTTCCGGAGTAATCTCCATACCAACTAGGTATGTTCATTCAACAGTTGAAATGGCTTCAAAAAATGATATTACTAACTGCTTAAAACTATTGATAAAATTTCTTGAAAATGAAATTAATATTTAATGTAATCGAAAACTATTAAAGATTAATAATGTCAGATTTAGGGGTTGGGTTCTTTTAGAACTCAATCCTTTGTATTTTTTGGCATTATTTATTAGAAAATGTATAGTATTATAATAATTTGTATGAAAAAAGATTAAAAAAATTAAAGGATTTATTGAATTTATAAAGAACTATATAATATTAGTAATTATTTTGGGGTTGAAAAGGGGGTTGATTATGTTAGATATAAATAAGGAATATACTATATCTGAGGTAGCAGAGATTACAGGCTATGCCCCTCATGTATTAAGATACTATGAAAAGGAATTTGAAATTGATATTCCTAGGAACAACTCAAATCATAGGTATTTTACCTATAAGGAAATTGAGTTAATTCAATATATTAAAAGTCTCCAGGAGAAGGGGTTTAGCAATAAGCAAATAAAATTAATATTAGCTTCTCCAGAAACATTGATGAATAACCAAGAAGCCATGGATGGAGATCTTGTACCTATAAATAGGACAGACTTAGATACTTATCAGTTGGCAAGGGAGATTAGCACTACTTTAGAAGAGGAATTTTTCCAACGGCTAGAATCCTTTTTTGAGAATAATAGGGAGATAAATAATAAACTCATTGAGGAATTAAAAGAGGAAATAATCATGTTAAGAAATGAGTTGAATTCAAAGGAAAGAGATGTTTTAATATGCGAGAATGCTAAACTTAAAATGAAAGTTAAGGAAAAAACCTTTGAAAACATTGAATTAAGAGAAAAGCTAAAAAAAGCTGAAGAAAAACAAGGAGGATTTCTAAAAAGGATATTTGGCTAAAAAAATTAGGATGGTTTCCCATCCTAATTTAATATAATATAATTATCTTTCTTCCTCATATTGTTTTAATAGTTTAACAAATAGATCAGGAACCTTCATCATATTTTCAGGTGTTTCAACAAAGGAAATTCTAAATTGAGTTCTGCCTGGATTTTCATCATCATTTTCAATATCATAGAAACCTTTCATTGGAGCAACAAGTAATGTAGTTTCTACTCCATCATGTTCAACAGAGCCTCTTTCAGCACAGTAAAGTACGAAGTCTATTGAGTCAAATCCTGGTTTTACAACATTTCTTACATCTATAACTGAGTAAATGGAAGCGTCTGGACTTGAAACGATTAGGTTTGGATCTAATTCTTTAAATCTATTATAAACATTTACTATTATATCTTTATAATAGTCTTTTTGTTGTTTACACCATGCTAGAATGTCTTCTTCACTTTCGTGAGCTAATGCTCCAAATATATATTGGCCAATTGCATTTGCACATAGATTTGCTGTATATTCAGCTACTGAACGAGTGTGGAATTCAGCATTATCTGTTATTACTGCTCCAATTCTTAAACCACAAGCATTCCAAACCTTTGATGCAGTTTCAATAGATATTCTTCTTCCTTCTATTCCTGGAACATCTTCATCAGAAAGTCCCCAAATACTTACTAGCTTTTCGCCTTCAACATAGTATAATTCACGATAAGCTTCATCGCTTATCATCCACATATTGTATTTTACACAAAGTTTTGCTAGGTCTTTTAATAAATCATAAGTATAGAATTGTCCAGTTGGATTATCATAAGGTATAACTAAAAGTGCACCTGGATTATGTTTTTTAATTAATTCTTCAACTTCATTCATATCGGGTAAATTAAATTTACCATCTTCACCCATTTGTCTTTTTATTGTTATGGTTTTGCGTCCAACTCTTTCAGCAAAGGAAATATAATTAGTATAAGCTGGGTCAATCATCATAAGTGGCTTTTCACCAGTTCCAGCTGGTCCACATACACCTAGTATGACTAATTCCATTCCTGATGAACCACCGTCTACTACTTGTACGTGAAGGTTGTCCACATTAAATCCTTCGCTTTTTAGAATATTTTTAAATGCATTTTGACATTCAACAGTACCTGCTGTACCTGTATAACGGATAACTCCATTAGCAAATGGACTTTCTGGTCCATTTAATTCAAACATCCTCTTTTTCATAGCAGGATTAGTAGGTAAAGAAACGTTACCAATAGCTACATTTATAACTGCTTCTGGTTTTTTTTCACGTTTTTCATACCTCATTTGAGCTAAACGAACATCTGAAGGCGTTCTGGACTCAAAATGTGCTGATAAAATAGGCTTGCTCATAAAAACACTCCTCCCTTTATATTTATAAAAAGACACTAAACATTTTACTTAGTGTTCCTACATATATTATACACTATTTACAATTTATTTCATCTTTTTATGATTATTTTGTTAAATTTATTACCAATTTTCTCCTTAGTTTAATGATTAAAATTTGAATTTTCAATTGTAGTTTTAAGTTTCAATAATGGTTAGACTTATGCTATAATGTATTTATTAATAAATTTTATGAGGTGTTGTGATGGACAGGAACAAAAGACAAAAAAATTATTTTATAAGAACTTATGGATGCCAAATGAATGAGCATGATTCTGAAAAGATTTCATGGATTTTAACTAATATGGGTTATAAAGAAACTGAATCCATGGAAGATGCAGATCTTATAATATACAATACATGTTTAGTAAGAGAAAATGCTGAAGTAAAAGTATATGGCAATTTAGGAGCTTTAAAACAATTAAAAAGAGAAAAACCTGATTTAATTATTGCCATATGTGGTTGCATGATGCAAAGAGAAGAAATTAGAAATGTTATTACTTCAAAGTATAAACATGTAGATATTATCTTTGGTACTCATAATATACACAAGCTTCCACAGCTAATAAACAACCATTTAAAGACTGGACAAACAATTGTAGATGTATTAGAGGATAGTAGAGAAGTAGTAGAAGATATAGATGCCAATAGAAAGTATTCTTTCAAGGCCTTTGTCAATATTATGTTTGGATGCAATAATTTCTGTTCTTACTGTATAGTTCCTTATACAAGGGGAAGAGAAGTTAGCAGGGAGCCAGAGAACATTATAAATGAAATCAAAGAATTGGCTCAAAATGGATGTAAGGAAGTTACTTTGCTAGGTCAAAACGTTAATTCCTATGGTAAAAGCTTAAATAGGGATTATGATTTTGTAGACTTATTAAAGGATATTAATGAAATCGACGGTATAGAAAGAATTAGGTTTATGACTTCACATCCAAAAGATTTATCAGATAAACTGATTGAAGCATATAAATCTTTAGATAAGCTCTGTGAACATTTACATCTACCTGTTCAAGCAGGTAGTAATAGAATATTAAAAGAGATGAATAGAAAGTATACAAGAGAAGATTACTTATTAATAATTAAAAAGCTTAAAGAGGCAGTACCAAATATTGCTATTACTACTGATATTATAGTAGGTTTCCCAGGTGAAACAGAAGAGGACTTCAATGATACCTTGGAATTAGTTAAGGAAGTGGAATATGATTCTGCTTTTACTTTCCTATATTCCATAAGGGAAGGTACTAGGGCTGCTAGAATGGAAAATCAAATAGATGATAAAGTTAAGCATGCAAGATTCCAAAAATTATCCGAAGTACTAAATGAAATTTCTTTGAAGAGAAACGAAAAATTAGTGGGTGAGACTTTTGAAGTCTTAGTAGAGGAAGTAAGTAAAAACAACCCTGAAGTATTAACAGGAAGGACTAGGAGCAATAAACTTGTTCATTTTAAAGGAGATAAGAATCTTATTGGAACTATGGTTAATGTAAAGATAGAAAATGCTAAAACCTTTACATTAGAAGGTACTATAGTTTAACCTTTTCCTACTTTAAAAGGAGGGAAGTCTTTGGAGAAATTAACACCAATGATGAGGCAATATATGGAGATAAAAAAAGAGTATAAGGACTCCATATTGTTCTTTAGACTAGGTGACTTTTATGAAATGTTTTTTGAAGATGCAATTTTAGCCTCGAAAGAGCTTGAAATAACTTTAACTCAAAGAGATTGTGGCATGGATAAAAAAGCTCCCATGTGTGGTATACCTCACCATGTGGCAGATGGATATGTAGCTAAGTTAGTTGAAAAAGGCTATAAGGTTGCCATATGCGAACAAGTAGAAGACCCAGCAACCGCTAAGGGTATCGTAAAAAGAGAAGTAATAAAGGTGGTTACACCAGGAACAATTACCGATACTTCAATTCTAGACGATAAGTCTAATAATTTCCTTGCCTCCATTTACTTAGATGATTTGGGCGTAGGAATAGCTTATGTAGATAATTCCACTGGGGAGATGTATACAACTGAACTTTTAGGAGGAAAAGAAAGTTCCTATGATTTTCTATTAGATGAGCTAGGTAAAATATTTCCTTCTGAAGTAATTTGTAATGAAGAATTTACCGCCAATACCAAATTTATTAATGTTTTAAGAAACTCAATTGATCCATATATGAGTATCTACAGTACAGATGATTTAAATATGGATTTAGAAACAACCATATTAAAACAGTTTAATAAAACTTCTTTAGAAGAATTGGGACTTGGTAAGAAAATATTAGCTACCATTGCAATAAAGAAACTGATAGATTATTTATTTATAACCCAAAAGTCTTCTTTAGACCACATAAATAATTTAAATTACTATGAACCTAATAAATACATGATTTTAGATATTAATACTAGAGCAAATTTAGAAATCCATGAAACCATCATAAAAAGGGATAGAAAGGGTGCCCTTATAGGAATTCTAGATAAAACTTCTACGTCTATGGGGGGAAGGCTATTAAAGAAATGGCTGGACCAACCTTTAATAGATATAAGAGAAATAGAAAAACGATTGAATATAGTTGAATATTTTGTCCATAACATTGAACTTATGGATGATGTTAAATCCCTACTAAATCAAATTTACGATATAGAAAGGTTAAGTAGTAAAATATCCTATGGTAATTGTAATGCTAGAGACTTATTATCTTTAAGAAACTCAATATCAGTTTTACCTGATTTTAAGTGCTTGCTGAAAGGTTGTCAAAATCCTGAATTAATAGCTTTCGGTGATGGACTAGATACACTAGAGGATATTTGTACCTTAATAGATAATAGTATAGAAGAAAACCCTCCTATAACAATAAAAGAAGGTGGCATAATTAAAAGGGGATTTAATGAGGAATTAGATGAAATTAAAGAGATTTGCGAAAAGGGTAAAGAATGGCTTAGCTCTTTAGAATTAAAAGAAAAAGAAAAAACAGGAATCAAAAATCTAAAAATTGGATTTAATAAAGTATTTGGCTATTATTTCGAAGTGACTAAGTCTAATATAAATTTAGTTCCTGATTATTTTATTAGAAAACAAACCTTGGCCAATGCCGAGAGGTATTATACAGAAGAGCTAAAGAATATGGAAAGTAAAATATTAGGCGCTGAAGAGAAATCCTTAGACCTTGAGTACCAGATCTTTATAGATATTAGAAATCAAGTTAAGGAAAATATAGAACGGATTCAAAACACAGCAAAAATTATTTCCATTATAGACGTATTAAACTCCTTTAGTCAGGTAGCCTACAAAAATAATTATGTAAGGCCTAGCCTTAATAATAAGGGAATAATCCAGATCAAGGAGGGAAGACATCCAGTAGTAGAAAGCAATTTAGATGGGAAGCTATTTGTTCCTAATGATACTTATATAGATAATAAAGACAATATGGTTCAAATAATTACTGGACCAAATATGGCCGGTAAATCTACCTATATGCGTCAAGTGGCAATAATCACATTACTTGCCCACGTTGGCTCCTTTGTACCTGCAAGCTTTGCAGATATTTCCATTGTAGACAGGATATTTACTAGAATTGGTGCTGCTGATAATTTAGCCCAAGGTGAAAGTACTTTCATGGTCGAAATGAAAGAAGTATCCAATATTCTAAAGTCTGCTACTAAAAATAGCTTAATTATTTTGGATGAGGTTGGCAGAGGTACAAGTACCTATGATGGCCTAAGTATAGCTTGGGCTGTAGTAGAATATATTATAAAAAATATAAAAGCTAAAACTATGTTTGCTACTCACTATCATGAGCTAACCCAATTAAAAGAAAAGAATCCTTGTATTAGGAACTTGACTATTGCTGCAGATAAAAAAGACGATGGTATAGTATTTTTAAGAAAAATAATAGAAGGTAGTACAAATAAGTCCTATGGAATTGAAGTTGCAAAAATTGCAGGCATTGATAAGGAGATCATAAACAGGGCCAATGAAATATTGTCATTAATAGAAAATAATCATGAAATAGACTTGAGTAAAAATGTAGCTAAAGAAGTGAAACAAATAGATTTAATGGACTATAGAAAGGATTATTATATAGATAGGATAATTAACCTAGATATTGATAATTTAACTCCTAGAGATGCTTTAAATATTCTGTATGATCTAAAAAAAGATGCCAAATCTTTAAAGGGTGATTAAATTGGGTAAAATAAAGGTATTAGATGATATAACAATTGAAAAAATAGCTGCAGGTGAAGTTATAGAAAGACCATCCTCAATAGTAAAGGAGCTAGTTGAGAATTCTATTGATGCCAATAGTGATGAAATTACAATAGAGATAGAAAACGGTGGAAAAACTTATATAAGGGTTACAGATAATGGTGATGGTATAGCTGAAGAAGACATTGAACTGGCTTTTAGAAGGCATTCTACATCTAAACTATCCACTATAGAAGACTTATATAAAATTAAATCACTAGGCTTTAGGGGCGAAGCCCTTGCTAGTATTTGTCATGTGGCAAGGGTTGAGATAATGACTAAAACAGACGACGTAGTGGCTGGTGTCCATGGTATACTTGAGGAAGGAGAATTGATTTCTAAAGAGATGATAGGTTGTCCAAAGGGAACTACTATGATAGTAAGAGACCTTTTCTATAACTTACCTGTTAGACGAAAATTTTTGAAATCAGATTTGGCAGAAGCTAATAGTATTTCTAATATAGTATATAGGATGGCCCTTGGTAATCCTTCTATTTCTTTTAAGTTTATAAAGGATAAAAAAACCGTAATAAAAACATCAAAAAATAATAATTTAAAATCCCATATCTATAGTATTTTAGGAAAGGAATTTTCTAACAATCTTATTGAACTAAACACTACTGATAATGGAATAAAGGTTTATGGATATATATCTAATAACAAACTATATAGGGGAAACAGAAGCCATCAATATCTATATATTAATGGTAGACATGTAAATAATTTTAGTATTTCTAATACTATTGAAAAATATTATAAATCAATTATTCCATTAAATCGGTTTCCATGTTTTATCCTGTTTATAGAAGTGGATCCAAGTCAAATAGATGTAAATATACATCCAACTAAAGAGGAAGTTAAGTTTTCAGATCCAGCAGAAATATTGTCAACTTTAGAAAAAGGGCTAGAATATTCTCTGTTTCCTTCCCTATCTATTCCAAAAATGAATATTGGAGAAAAAAAGGAAAAGCAGGATGAAGAGAATCTACCATTGTTATTTCAAGCCTATGAAGACAACTTAAGTGATGAGATTAAGGAAAAGGATATTATATTTAAAGACCTTACTATTGATACCAAGTATAGGGCTGAAGAAGATATTTTAGCGTCTAATTCGTTCTTTTCCCGTGAAGTAGAGGAGGAATTTCCAAAGGGTATCGAGTCTGAAGTCGATGTAACTAATGTAGAAGATAGTTCGCCTATTACCAATAAAAACATATTTTTAAATGCAAAGCCTATTGGCGTCATTTTCAGTACCTATATAATAGTGGAAATTGAAGATGGAAACAAAATACTCCTAATAGATCAGCATGCAGCCCATGAAAGAATTATATATGAAAAATATTTAGAGGAATACAAAAATGAGAATATAGCGCAACAACAACTTTTGGCTGCAGAGATTATTGAATTAACCAATATGGAAATGAATATTTTTTTAGAGAACAAGGAAATTTTCAATAAATTAGGCTTTGATGTGGAGGAGTTTGGTAACAATGCTGTAGCAATTAGGGCTGTTCCCTTAGTCTTTGGAAAGCCAAGGTTAAAAGAATTATTTTTTGATATACTTGATAATACTAATAGTATAAAAACCAATTACGATATGAAATTAGAAAAGATAATGAAGATGGCTTGCACCAAAGCCATTAAAAGTGGGGATAGTATAGGAAAAGTTGAGATTATTAGCTTGTTAAAACAGTTAAGTGAAGCAAATAATCCTTATTCTTGTCCCCATGGAAGACCAACTATTTTGGAAATTAGTAAAAAAGATATAGAAAAAGCATTTTTAAGAATTACTTAAAAGGATGATTACATGACTAATAAGGATAATCTATTTATATTAGTTGGCCCCACAGCAAGTGGTAAAACATCTGTATCCATCGAGTTGGCAAAAAGATTAGATGGGGAGATCATATCTGCCGACTCTATGCAGATATATAAGTACATGGATATAGGAACTGCAAAGGTAACTCCTGAAGAAATGGACGGTATACCTCATTACTTAATCGATATAGTTTATCCTAATGAGGAGTTTACAGTTGCCGATTATAAAGCTCAGGCAGAGAAGGTTATTGCAGACATTAATACTAGAAACAAATTACCTATTGTAGTTGGGGGTACAGGTTTATATGTTAATTCATTAGTATATGATTTAAATTTTACACAGGTGCCACCAAACGAGGAGATTAGAAAGAGACTTGAAGACTTAGCAGATGAACATGGAAATGAATATATTCATAAAATGCTGGAAAAAATTGATAAAGAGAGTTATAACAGAATAAATGTAATGGATAGAAAAAGAATTATAAGAGCTCTAGAAATCTACGAGGTAACAGGTAAACCTATGTCTCAGCAAGGAAACAATTTTAGAAAACCAAGTGACAAATATAACTTGCTGATGTTTGGACTTAATATGGATAGGGAAAAATTATATGAGAGGATCAATTTAAGAGTTGACAAAATGATAGAAGCAGGACTTATTGAAGAAGTATCAAATCTATTAAGGATGGGCTATCACAAAGATCTTGTATCTATGCAAGGAATAGGGTATAAGGAAATAATTTGGTATCTAGAAGGTGAAATATCCCTAGAAGAAGCCATAGAACATATTAAAAAAGGTTCTAGAAATTATGCTAAAAGACAATTGACATGGTTTAGAAGAGATAATAGAATAAAATGGGTTAATGTTGATGAGTTTTCAAGTATGGACCAATTAGTTATGCATATAATTGATAACTCAAAAAAATAAGGAGGAGGGTCTAAATTGAAGCAAAATATAAACTTACAGGATGTTTTCTTAAATAAAGTAAGGAAGGAAAATATCGGCATTACGATTTTTCTAATAAATGGCTATCAAATAAAAGGTTATGTAAAGGGATTTGATAATTATACAATCATATTAGAAAGTGAAGATAAGCAACAATTAATATATAAACATGCAATTTCAACTATTATACCTGTAAGACAAATTGAACTAGATAATTAATTCTTTGAGTATAAGTCTCTGGAAAACAGAGACTTATATATTTGAAATAAATTAAGAAAGGTGATCAAAATGAATGAGTTAACTATAAATATATTACGTAAACAATTTAATATAAATGAAGCTGTAATAGCTTATGTAAATGAAAGGGAAAAATACATACTAGAAAAGTTTAAAGAAATTGATAATATAAAGGAATATAATCAATTTAAGGTCATAGATGCCATGCAAAAATGTAGATTAACTTCCACTGATTTTAACTGGACCACAGGATACGGATACGGAGATGTGGGAAGGGAAAAGGTAGAGGAGATTTATGCAAAAGTTTTTAATACTGAAGATGCCCTTGTAAGGCCCACAATAGCTTCTGGAACCCATGCCCTTACTTTGACCTTATCTGGTATCCTAAGGCCTTCAGATGAGCTTATAGCAATAACTGGGGCTCCTTATGATACCTTACAAAAGGTAATAGGTGTAAAGGGGGATATACCAGGTAATTTAATGGAATATGGAATAAAATATAAGGAAATACCTCTAGTAAATAATTCAATCGATGTAGACAAGGTCCTAGATAGTATTGGTGAAAATACTAAATTATTGCTAATCCAAAGATCAACAGGTTATAGTGACAGAAGGGCTTTAACTATTAAGGAAATTGAAACTGCAGTCAAGGCTATAAAAGAGGTTAATAATGAAGTTATTATTATGGTAGATAATTGTTATGGGGAGTTTTTAGAGCATTTAGAGCCTACAGATGTTGGTGTAGACATAATGGCTGGATCTTTAATAAAGAATCCAGGAGGTGGTATTGCTCTAGCTGGAGGCTACATAGTTGGTAAAAGAGACTTGGTACAATTAATAGCCAATAGGTTAACTGCTCCAGGCCTTGGCAAAGACTGTGGACTTACTTTTGGTACAACAAGGACTACTTTACAGGGGCTTTTCCTAGCACCCCATATAGTTTCTGAAGCGGTTAAAGGTGCATTATTAGTAGCCATAGTTTATAAAGGACTAGGATTTAATGTTGTTCCGGACATAGACGATATCAGGTCAGATATTATACAGGGAGTAGAATTAAATAGTCCTAAAAGGGTAGTAGAATTCTGTAGAGGTATCCAGGCAGCCTCTGCTGTAGACTCCTTTGTAGTTCCAGAAGCATGGGAAATGCCAGGTTATGAAGATAAGGTAGTAATGGCAGCGGGTGGATTTATCGAAGGCTCATCTATTGAGCTTAGTGCTGACGGACCAATGAGGGAGCCCTATTTTGTATACTATCAAGGTGGACTAACTTATGAACATTGTAAGCTTGGAGTATTAAAATCATTAAATAACTTAATAGAAAAGAATTTAATAGATATTAGCAAGATAAAAAATTAAAGCAGGAAAAATCCTGCTTTTTTTAAATCCTTCTAAATAAACCAATGACCTTACCTAGAATTGTTACATCATTGGTATATATAGGGTCCATAAATTGGTTTTCAGGTTGCAATCTAATCCTATCTTTTTCTTTAAAAAATCTTTTAACTGTTGCTTCTTCCTCCAATAGGGCAACAACTATATCTCCGTTATTTGCTGTTTTTTGTTCTTTTACCAATACCAAGTCTCCATCAAGTATACCTGCGTCTATCATGCTTTCACCTTGAATTTTTAGCATGAAGACGTCATGGTCTTTAACTAGTTCAACTGGAATAGGGAAGGTATCTTCTATATTTTCAATTGCCAATATAGGTGCACCGGCAGTAACTTTTCCTACTATAGGTACATCTACTGTCTTTTTAGATGCCAATAGGAAATCGTCATCTCTATCTAGAATTTCTATTGCTCTAGGTTTAGTAGCATCTCTTCTAATATAACCCTTGGCTTCTAACTTTTTTAGATGGCTATGGACAGTTGATGTAGATTTTAGGTTTAAACTTCTACAAATATCTCTAACTGAGGGTGGATAACCCTGTCTTTGTACTTCTGATTTTATATAAAGTAATATTTCAATCTGCTTTTGATTCAAATCTTCGTACATATTAACACCCCTTAACTCATTGTAAATACTAATTTGAAATAATTATACCATAGATAGAAAATAATATCAAACAAAAGTTCGAATTTTTTCAAAAATCTATTGACAATGAACAAGTGTTTCAGTAGAATATACTTAGAACAGCTGTTCAGAACAAATGTGTGAGGTGTAAATGATGAAAAGGTATAAGGTGGTAAATAAAACTAGATTTTGCATCTTTATTACACTATCTTTCGTATTAATATTTGGTTTGATTTCACTAATATTTTCCAAAGAAAGAGCCTATAGTTCAGTCCACGAAGTTAAGTATTTTGAAGTAGAAGTGGTAGAAGGGGATACTCTATGGACTATAGTTTCTAGACATATAACAGAAAGGGACAATATGCAGAAATTAATTTACGATATTAAGAAATTCAACGGAATGGACAGTAGTTATATCTATCCTGGAGATATTATCAAAATTCCAACTTCATACAAATGAAAAAAAGCTAAGGGAGGACTTAGCTTTTTTTATTTGTCCTATTAGATAATGGGTTGCTCTTAATGGCGTCTCTAAGCCTTTCGCTATCTATATGGGTATATATTTGGGTGGTAGATACTGATTCATGGCCTAAAATGGCTTGTAAAGCCCTAATATCTACATTGCCATACTTATACATTAATGTAGCAGCTGTATGTCTTAGTTTATGGGTTGAATAAATTGATGAATCTAATCCTGCTTTTTCAAGATATCTATCTATCATATGTTGGATAGCACGGTTACTCATTCTTTTTCGTCTTTTACTTATAAAAAGAGCTTTTTCATCTAATACATCCTTTGGCCTAACCTTTAAATAATCTTTTAAGGCATCAATACAGCCTTCATTTAAATATATAGTTCTTTCCTTATTGCCTTTACCTATAATAGATATGGTATCGTCATTTTTAATCTTATCCATATCTATGTTAGATAGTTCTGAAAGCCTTAGGCCACAGTTTAAAAATAACATTATAATGGCGTAATCTCTTTTTCTATAGAATTCATTTTTATTATCTAATACAGTATTTAAGAGTAATTCTGCTTGCTCTAATGTAAGATATACGGGATGCCTATTTTCACGCTTTGGAAATTCTAAAGACTCTGCAGGATTCTTATCAATTAAATTGACTTTAGAGTACAAGTAATCGAAAAAGGACCTTATAGAAGCAACCTTTCTTGATCTGGCAAAATTTCCGTTATCTCTTTTTTTATCAGCATAGGATATGTATCCGTGAAGGTCTTGTATAGTTACATTTTTTATATGGTCTAAGCTTAAATCTGAGATATCAATTTCATTGAATTCCACACTAGGATCTACTAGCTTATGCCTGACCTTAAGATATCTAAAGAAAGTACGCAAATCATAGAAGTACTCCTTTACAGTGTTAGGAGAAGCCCCCTTAATAGTTTCCATATAATTTAAGTAATCTTCAAGTATTATTGGTATATTATACATTTTGTCCCCCTTCTTTATATGTTTAGTCACAAAATA
>JGI24713J26584_10000054_pt1 | contig 64659 bp, 63 predicted proteins | sample BioPla4DNA1_FD_26584 | JGI IMG/M metagenome (IMG submission 26584) | reverse complement strand
CCCTCTGGTCCGGTTGCCCTTAACTACATCTGCAGCTCCCAGACCTCTTTACCTGCGGCCTCCACGCCGCGAAAGTTATATTATCATGCCCCTCTATCTCCGGTCAAGGCCCTTTTGACTCTTTTTCTATTCATATTTTGTCAGCCTCCAGTTCATGTCATACAGGTTTTATTGAAGATTATCAGTCTGCGCTCAGCCCCAGGATCTTGCCCTGATTCTTGAGCATCATATAGGTTTGCGGCACCTGTCCTACCACGATAGTCTCCGCCACCGGTACCGTCATTTTAACGTCAATTTCTTCATCGTTAAATGGAACAACAACCTTAATTCTTCCCGAAACTCTCAGGCTCATTAAATGTCGGGTCTGGTTTATCCCCGCCTCTTCAAAGCTGTCAATAAAATCAGCACTTACCTGCCCGGCAGGGAGCATCCGCACCTTAATCCCCGGACCATACCCGGCAAAAATCCTGCTCCCCAGTGCCTGGCCTAAAGGTATAGAAAAATTCTGCTTCTCCAGTTCGGCAAAACCGGCCTCAACGTGCAAAAGGGTCTCCGCCATCATCCGGTTAATCTTAACCGTATTGGGCTGGATCAGAACTATCCTTCCTTCTCCATCTTTGTGGACAACAACAAGGTCCTGGTACTCTGTTTTCAATGCCACCTTTTCGTTAACGGCCCGCGTGATTATCTCCTGCCCTGTTAATTGTGCTTTCGATTTGGCAATCTCATTCAGGGTCCGTTCAAGATTGTGATCCACAAATAGATATAAAGCAACCAGCAAAGGAATAAAAATAATAATGAACCACTTGAATCGTGATCTTCGTCCATACAAACGAATTCACCCCCGCAAACCCATAGTATGAAAAAAGTTCACAAGAGGTGAATACTCCTAATACAATCAGATTTTAATCCGGATATGATGAGCGGGAGAACCCTGCACTTAAGCTGCACGGTAATCCCTAGGAAGGACGTATGCCATTTTTCTCCATAACCATCCTTATGGTGAAATAATCGATTTCCGCAGGCAGAGCTTTCTTGATCGGCTTCAACCCGCTTGTACCCAGTTCCCGGGCTGTTCTTAACACCTGCTCTTCCTGGTGCCGATTTATTAGTCGGTCCCAATCGACTTCATAACCCTCTCTTACCGCCCGCAATAGATGCTCCTGAACGGTTGACGGCCGCATTTCCCTCTCCTGGGAGATTTCCTCCAACGACATCCCTTCTTGAAACTGCATCCAGGTGATGAGATAGCTGGGTTGCTCGCCGGCAATATTGCTTTTCTTCTTTTTGTCCGTGACGTCTTTTGGAAGCAGTCTCCTTACCAGACTCTTCTCCTTTTCGATTGACTCCGGGTCGGCCACATATTTTTGTATCAGTTCCAGGAATTGAGATCCGTACCTTTCAAACCTGATTTCCCCTACTCCGGTGATGCGCAGCATATCTTCCCGGTTAAGCGGCAGCCGTTCACACATCTCCCGCAGGGTACTGTCGGGAAAAACCACATAAGGGGGAATGCCATGCTGCCTAGCTATAGTCTTTCGAAGGGAACGCAGTGCCTGAAAGATAGTACTTTCTTTGGAGACTGACTCCGGGGGTTGAGGGAATTTGGCGATTACCCTTTTCTCGCCCCGCAAAACCGGGGCGGCTTTGGAAGTGAGCTTGACTATCGGGTATTTGCCCGCAGTTATCGTGAGGTATTCCTCAGCCGCCAGCAGATTAATCATCTCAATGATATCCTCTGTCGCCAGGTTACTCATAATCCCATAGGTGGAAAGCTCATGAAACCCCAACTGGTAAATCCTCTTTTGTTGTGACCCTTTAAGAACCGATGCCACCATAGAGCTCCCGTATCGCTGTCTCATCCGGTAAACACAGGAAAAGATCTTCTGGGCTTCAATAGTAATGTCCCTTACTATATAGTCGTTGCAGTTACCGCAGTTGCCACATTCAGATTTGAAATCCCGCTCCCCAAAATAGCTAAGGATATAGGCCCGCAGGCAACCAGGGGTATGGCAGTAGTCGATCATGCTTTTAAGCTTCATATGCTCTACAACTTTTCTTTCCCGGGACAGGGTGCCGTTTTCAATCAAATACTTCTGAATATGTATATCCCCGGCATGATAGAGCAGGATGCAATCAGCCGCCTGACCATCACGCCCGGCCCGACCGGCCTCCTGATAATAAGCCTCCAGGTGACGGGGCATGTTGTTATGGATAACAAAACGGACATTGGACTTGTCTATGCCCAGTCCAAAAGCGTTGGTGGCTACGATCACCTGAATCTCATCGTGGATAAATAACTCTTGGTTGTGGTTCCTCTCTTCACTGTTCATCCCGGCGTGGTATTTCCCGACCTTGAAGCTACGGACACTTAATTCCGCAAATAAACTGTCCACCTCTTTGCGGGTTGCGGCATATATGATCCCGGGTTGATCAGGATGTTCTCTTAGATAACGGTTGATAAAACGCTCCCGGTCTATTCCTTTCATAAGCATCCACCGCAGGTTGGGACGGTCAAAACTGTTAACAAAGACCTGAGGATCTTTCAGGGCTAGCAGGCGAATGATATCTTCTCTTACTTTAGGGGTGGCGGTGGCAGTAAATGCCGCTACAATAGGTCGCTTCTGCATGGAGCCTATCCAGGACCCGATACCGAGATAGCTGGGTCTAAAATCGTGTCCCCACTGAGAAATGCAGTGCGCTTCATCAATGGCAACCAGTGATATGGGGATTTTGTCCAGGAGGCTGTTAAAGTGTTCGGAAGCCAGCCTTTCCGGAGCAACATACAATAACTTGCACCGGCCCCGCGAGGCCTGATAAAGTCGGTACCTCACCTCGTCCGGTTCCAGAGAGCTGTTGATAAACGAAGCTGCAACCCCTTGATCATTCAAGGCATCCACCTGGTCTTTCATGAGGGCGATTAAGGGGGAAATCACCAGGGTGAGACCCGGAAGGAGCAGCGCTGGGAGTTGATAACACAGTGATTTTCCGCCACCGGTCGGCATTACGCCCAGAGTGTCACGGGCCTGCAGAATGCTCTTGATTACCGCCTCCTGGCCGGGCTTGTATGCCTCATAGCCGAAGTATCTTTTCATGGCTTTACGGATCTGTAGTTCCATGTGACACCTCATTAAGCTGAGAGCAAACGGCTACACCATCACGAATGAGAAGTAAGCCGGTCCTGCCAAACAACGGGTTCCTCATCTGCCCCATGGCTTTTTAAGCTCTGTTACTCCCCTACTTTACCAGAGAGAGCACCAAAAAAGATAAAAACCACGATAACATGCCCGTTCCCAGCACTCCCAACCAGAGNCGCAAATCGNTGTNGNTGATCCAGGGCTGGAGCAGAGCAGCAATCAGCAGAGTGGACAGAACCCCAAACCCAATAAAGCCAGACCAAACTATGTTCTTTACATCCTTCTCATCCATCTCAGCCTGAGGCAAAACAGGCCCGGTCATCATCTTTCCCATCATCCGCCGGGCGGCGAGGAAAATTGCAATAAGTAAAGCCAGGTAGATCACCATCAGGATTGGCAGAGAAAGATGCAGGCTCAAAGCTTTGTTAAGACCCATGACCAGGAAGAAAAGCACTACCGGTATAAACATCAAGGACATCAGACCGACCGCCCAGCCGGTTCCTGTGTCTTTTCCCCTTGCCCATACCATTATTAACAAGGCCAGGAACCAACCGCCAGAGGCGGCTAAGATGAAACCGGTGTCAAAAACGCCATGGCGCGCAAAATCAAAAATGAGAATTGCGGTTACAACAAACAGCCAGAAATATATCGCCCATATAACACGCCGCATCCTCTCGCCCCTCATTCAGGTAATTTATTCTATTGTTGAGTATGATTTACAAGTTGTCAACGAAATCTGTCCTACAACCAACAGGATGCTGCAATCCTAACTGGGTTCGCTCTCGGTAAGGTACAAAAAGTTTCGCAAATTTGAATAGCTCCCAAAGCACGGGTATTGCAATAAATTGCATTACACCTTGAAGGCGTGGGTAAGAATTGTGACTCACCGGTCCTCCTGGAGAATCCATTTTATTAGGTCGGATACTAAAGGTCCATTCGTATGTGCCCACTTCCAAAAGAAGTCTTCCTAAAGTGAGGCCTAATTTTAGGCCAGCATTAACATTATATCTTAGGACCAAACCATTTCTCATAGATTAGATCATAAGTACCATTCTCCATAATGGTCTCCAGGCTATGATTAAGCTTATCTAGTAATTCCTGGTTGCCCTTTTGGACAGCAATTCCCATTGGTTGGCTATCCGGGACTTCCCCCACCACCATTAAATTAGCCCCACCATGCCTGGTTAGATAATATGCAGTGGGCGCATGGGGAACTATAGCAGCATCTACTATGCCCTGTTCCACTGCAGAAAAAATCTCTTCTGTTGTTGCCAACGCTGCCATTAGTGTGTTTGGATACTTGTTGATTAAACCACCGACGATTTCCTGAGCTCGGCTGCCACTTTGACAGGCAATCTTTTTGCCGGCTAAATCCGCCAGAGTCACATCCTTATTGCTGCCTTTAGCGGATAGGATTACTTCTCCGTAATTATAATAGGGAATAGTAAAATCCACCACTTCTTTACGTTGTTCAAAAATTGTTAATCCCGAAATGACTAAATCTATTTCTCCTGAACTTAAGGAAGGAATTAGCTGGTTAAATCTGATATCTTTGATTACAATCCTTTCACCTAACACTTCTTCCATAGCATGAATCAAGTCAATTTCAAAACCAACATACTCATTGTTTTCTACAAATTCGAAGGGAGGAAAGTCAACCGAACTTCCTGCTACCAGCACATCCAGACTAACCATATGAGCTATACTATCCCAGGATAATGGAACCTGCAGACCTTCGGCTAGGATTCTCAGCGGCACCATAGCCCTGCCCTTTACAATAACAGGGAGAGCCTCTAACTGTACTTCTTCTCCATTCACTACAGCCTGCGCATTACCGATGGTCATGGCAATTTGCTTATTGCCTTTTTCAATTTTTACCGCTTGATTCTGCCCGTCCCAGTTTACGTTCGCCCCTAAAATATTAGCTATTTCCCGAGCCGGAACCATAACCCGGTTATTATCAATGAATGGGGCGGGGTCAGTTTCTATTGTTTTTCCCGCTACCTTAACCCTTACCGCCTGCTGACCATAAGCTGTTGGCTGGTAAAGAAAAAGCATAAGTACAGCAACTAAGACTATTACTGACACACATCTTTTTCTAACCATATGTAATTTCCTCCCTTATTAATTGTAATGTTTTTAGCCTCTTCGAAAGCTGCGGTTCCCGCGATCACACCAAGATATTTTGGGTGGCCGCTACTGCAGGCTCGCTTCCTCCGCTCTCTTTCAACTCGCTATTATATGCAATATGGACAAGAACTGCACATCAAACAGGACGTTTTTTCCTTTCTTTGGTTATGGTTATTATATCCAGCAATTCTCGATCAGGCAATTCTGACACGGTGACATATTGATTTGGCTTGCGATGACCTGCACCAGATTAATTGGACCCAGAATCAATTATCACTGACTGTCTCACCTGTTTTTTACGGGCGAGAGTCAGCTGCTCAATGACCTTGTCCAGCTTATCCTGACATCGGACTGCCAGTAGCAAGGCCAAGGTGTGTATGCCCAGCCTGTTCTTTACTGATTTAACCAGGGCGTCCGAATTACTGCCTTTCCGAAGAGACGTGGACACTGCCGAAACGATATTCTCAAAGACATACTCAACTATGCGGTTTCAAAGAGATACCCAGCATAAAGATTCGCCCATCCCGTTCCAGATGGTTGTTATCGAACATCTTCACTGCCAGTGCAAAAGATGCTCCGGCAACGGCCAGCATGGCGGGAACCGTCATCAGACTGGTCTGGCCATATTTATAGGTTCTAATGTACTCCGGAAGAGTGAGAGTTCGTCCGACATCCATTATCAGCTGACCTCCATCTCCACTGATAATACCGTGCGAAGTAAGCAGCCCGGAAATCAGGGCCAGTACCAACTGCGGCCCAGACAGCAGGGTTATGGCTCCGATCAGTGATGCCACCAGGTTACCGGTTATGGTTGCCGCCAAAAAGGCCACGGAAAACACGGCCAGGAGCACGGAAGTGGTAACTGCGAACCATACCAGGATAGCCGGATACAGCTGGGGTCCAGGTGTTAAAAACCCAGCAGCCGATATAACTATCATGTTCACCAGTATTATGACCACGATTGCTATGGCTCCCAGGAGATATTTGGCGGATACAATCTCCCGCCGGCTGACGGGCATGGCGGTCAGGTACTCGAGGGACTTCTGGTTGCGTTCCTCGCCCAGCAGCACTACTCCCAAGCCGAGAACGACCCATACCGCCATCATTCCCAGTGAGGATCGGCCCGCATCACCGCCGGCAATCTGCAAAAAAGTTTTGAGCCATACTGAAAAAAACTGATGGCTGACACTGGGGTCAAACCTCGAAATTATGTAACCAAAGGCCGGTGATATGATGGGAGTTGTGCTCATCAAGACAAAAGCCGCCCAGCACTTCCACCAGTGCTGCTTCCATTCCTTCCAAAGCAAACCCCGGTTTAATTTCATTACGCTGCCCCTCCTTTATTGCTTAAACGGCCGACCCGGGAGAATAGCTCCGGAAGGGCCAGGACCGCCAGAGTAAGACCGGCCAGAGAAAGAAAGAATAACTCCACCGAATCGGCCCAGGATAATGTCAGAAGCCAGCCCAGCAAGATGGCAATTGTTGTTCCACTACACCGCCGCGCCCGGCGGCCGGCAAAAATCGTTCCTCCCGGCTCCAGTGAAGACCGTTCAAAAATGACAATCGCCAAAAGCAAGAGAACCAAAATCATCAAGATAAGGTACAGGCCTTCGGTCCATATACCAGGGTAGATTTTCCCACTAAAGCCATCAACGGTATACGAATGGCTAGCATCAAATAATGAAAGCTTGTCACGGCGTGAACGGGTAAGATAATCGGTTAAGGTCAGATAGCTGCCCAGGTTATAAGCCTTGATCAGGAAGGATTGGCTGGCAGAAAAGTATTTGTCTGCGGTAACAGTAATCAGGTACACTACTGCCCGGGGTAAATATACGAGTCCAAAGACTAATCCTCCGGCCGCCAAAACATTCGAGGTAAATGTAGAGGTCATCAGGGTCAGTGTATAGAGGCCCAGGAAAACCAGGCTGGACAATACAGCCCAGTGCAGGACATCCATTCTGTTATAGGGAAGCGGAAAAAGGTTTTCCATCCCCAGCAGAAAGGCGGAGTTGACCATCATCATCAGAAGTATAATCCCGGAACCGACCAGGAATTTGGCCAGGATAATCTGGCTGCGGCTGACCGGAGTGCTTACCAGGTAGGTAAGGCTCCCCTTGCGTTCTTCCCCCAGCATTAATGCTCCCAGCAGAATCACCGTTACCATGCCCCAGGGGTCTACAGCCGCCCCGTAACCCTGTGCAAATCCTGCTATATGATTAAGGTGCTCCCATTCGGAAACGGGTTTACTGCCAAAGAACAGAAAATAAAGACTCTTGATAACCGGAACGTAGGCCATTAATAAGCCGGTCAGCAGAAAATACCACCTGTTCTGCCTCCATTCCTTCCAAAGCAATCCCCGGTTCAACAGCGAACTCATCATTTTGCATCTTCCTCCCGGCCTGATAGAACCCCGCCTGGTCTATAATCTGGCGCGAAACTGTATCCATGAGCTTTCATTAACGCGACAAACATTTCTTCCAGGCTTAGATCCACTTTTTCCACCAGGGATGCAGCACGCAGTACAGGCTGATTCTTGATGGCATCTAATTCGCCACTCACGGTCAGGGTGAAGATGCGTCCTTTATGCTGGCAGTCAATAAGCCCAGGTATCGTTTTCAGGTTCTCTTCTGTCTGCGGCCTTGCAAACATCACCTGCAACCGGTGTATGGACTCTTTTAATTCGTCCAGGGAACGGCTAAAGAGTAAGTTCCCCTGGTGAAGAGCGGCGATGTGATCTGCGCTCTGCTCCAGATCGTTAAGGTTATGGGTTGAATAAAACACTGTGGTTCCCCGCTCCGCAACCTCCTCGATGACACTTTGCAGAAAACCGCGCCGGATAACCGGGTCCAGCCCGGCGGTGGGTTCATCCAGGATGAGCAGACGGGGGCGGAGGGAGAGGGCCATTACCAGGGCCAGTTGGACTTTCTGACCACGGGAGAGATTTCGCACCAACTGCCCGGTTGGCAGACCGAATACCCGTTTAAGCTCGTAGCAGCGCCTCTCATCCCAGCCCTCATAAAGCCGGCAACCCAAACGGAACATATCAGCAACTGAAAACGAAGGATACAGGGTCGGTACATCGGGGACGTAACCCACCCGCTGTCGTATGCTTCCAGTCTTCTCTTTGATGCTGCGTCCCAGTATGAATGCATCTCCCTGATCCGGACGCACGATTCCGGTCAGCATCCGGATCAGAGTGGACTTGCCCGCTCCATTGGGGCCTATCAGCCCAAAGACTGATCCCTCAGGAACTGTCAGCGTAAGATCCGTGATCGCTTTTATCCTGTCGTAACTCTTAAAAAGATTGCAGGTCTCAATAGCCCAGCCCATATTACACTCTCCCCCTCTTTTCCCAGCCTTCCAAGCCTTTGGCAAACAACTGCCGCAGCTCTTCAAGGCTTATTCCCAGGTGATACGCCTCTACAAAAACCTTATCCAAAAGCTCGCCGATACGTTGCCGCCCCGACTGAAGATCCACCACCGGAGGCTGTTGGGCAACAAAGGTTCCCCGGGAGCGCATAGTCTCAATAATCCCTTCCTGTTCCAGCCTCTGATAGGCTTTGGCAACTGTGTTGGGATTGAGCGAAAGCTCGGTGGCTAACTCCCGCACCGTAGGCAGGCGTTCTCCCGAAGCCAGTATTCCCCGGGCAACTCCCTCCTTGATACCGTCAATAAGCTGCTGGTATATCGGAGTGCTGGAGCGCGGATCAACGTTAAACCACATATCCTGATACCTTTCTTGTATTACTTGTCATATTACAAGCATAATTACTAAATTTCTGATTGTCAATCATTGCGCTTGGTAAAATCTCCCTCGCAGGTTCAATAGACAAGTGCAGTTCCTTTCTTTGGCAAATAAAAACACCCCGGCTGATAGGGGGCATTCTGCCGTACCGGAACGAAGTGGTAAGATCGAGAAATGAATGATTATGTGACCAGTGAAGAAGAAAGAATCCAGAGCAGGCTACTTCTGAAGGCACTTCCAGCATTACTTCTTATTTGGACCACAAGGATTTCAATGCGATCGACAGACCGGAAAAACTCGGATGCTCTACAACATCTTCGTCCATACCGGTGGCAACCAGGGCGTATACGCCATCACGCCAGGCAAAGCATTCCAGGGTTTTTTGCTGCGGATCGAGCAGCCAGTAATGCTGTACCCCTGCCTTCTGGTAAATCCGCATTTTCTGTACCCGGTCTTTCCGTCCGCTGGAAGGGGATATAACCTCAACTACCAAGGCCGGGGCCCCGTCGATCCGGTTATCTTTCACCATCAGTTTCTGTTCGCCCGATACATAAAACAGGTCCGGCTGGACTACGTTGAAGTCAAGCGGGGTAACATCCAGCGGGGCATCGAAAACCTCGCCTTCGGGGTCAATCTCCGCAAAGTAATCTTCCAGGATCCTCTGCAGCTTGCGGGAAGCACGCTGGTGGATAACACTGGGCGACGGTTCTATGATCAGCATGCCCTCCAGGATCTCAAAACGGCAGCCCGGTTCTTCCGGTATATCAAGATAATCCTGGTAAGTGAGTTTTTTCACCGGTTTAGCTTCATACGGAACAGGTTTTTCGCTGACGTAGTCACCACCGAGTGCTTTGATTACATCATTCAGCTTATACCGGTATTGTCTGCTGCCCAGCTCAATATAGGGTATTCGGTTCTCCCTGGTATATCTCCAAATCGTTTCCACCGACAGATCCAGGATCTCAGCCAAAGCATGGGCAGTAACCAGTTCCTTATTCACGCCATCAGCCTCCCTTTCGCCACTTCCGAGCTTCTTAACGCAATCATTCCCATCTCGATCATAACTAACCTGTCAACTGTTATCAAGTATTATCAACTAAAGCAGGCTGTAATAAACAGAGCTGACATTGCTTGAAAAACGCACTAGACTCACTCCATTTCGTGCAAAAGCCTACCGCGCCGGTAAGAAATGAAGACCCCTTCAAAATAGACAAGCAGCATCCCCCTGGGAGTGCAGCACCATATATTCTAAGACGAGGCTTTCATAGGTCTTTGAAAGGAAGGCGTCAATTATGAAAGATGAAAATAGGAAAAGCAGCGGGCAAATAAGAGAACACCCCAGAGCAATCTTGAGGTGTTCTCTACGATACAATAGGTCAGTATCATTCTGATCGTTATCTGCCGTGTGGTTCAACAAAAAACCGGTTTATTCTTCAACCAGGAGACGGGCAAACTTGCGCTTGCCCACCTGTATCACCATGCCGTTCTCAATGCTAACCATCGCTTCATCATTATCCCACTTTTCGCCGTTAATCTTAACGGCTCCCTGTTTTACCATACGCTTGCCATCGCTGGTTGACGAAACCAGGCCGGTATCGTTAAGCAGTTTGGGCAGCCAAGCCTCCCGGTAAGAAACCTTTATCTCCGGAATATCCTCGGGAATATCATGTTTCTGGAAGACCAGCTTAAACCTTTCTTCGGCGAGTCGAGCCTGTTCGGAATCGTAAAACATGGTTATTAACTCGCGGGCTAACCGCATTTTAGCGTCACGGGGGTTGACCTGCCCGTTCTTCATAGCCTTGTCCAGCCGCTTGATCTCATCCATCGGAACCCTGGTAACCAGTTCGAAGTAACGGGTTATGAGCTCATCCGGTATTGACATGGTCTTGCCAAATATCTCGTTGGGGTCTTCATCTACGCCGATGTAGTTGCCCAGGCTCTTGCTCATCTTCTGGACCCCGTCAATACCCTCCAGGATGGGCATCATCATTGCAATCTGTGGTTCCTGTCCATATTCTCTCTGTAGATTGCGGCCCACCAGGAGATTAAACTTCTGATCTGTACCCCCTAACTCAACATCAGACTCCAGGACAACCGAATCATAGCCCTGCATCAAGGGGTAAAAGAACTCATGAACACCGATGGGCAGGCCGTCCTTATAGCGCTTGGCAAAATCGTCCCGTTCCATCATGCGGGCCACGGTGTATTTGGCTCCCAGAGTCAGAACATCAGCAAAGTTCATGGGGGAAAGCCACTCGCTGTTAAAATAGACTGTGGTGCGGCTTTTATCCAGGATTTTGAAGATCTGCTCCTGGTAAGTCCGGGCATTAACCCTTACCTGTTCCTCGGTAAGCTGCTTCCTGGTTTCCGATTTGCCGCTGGGATCCCCAATTCTGGCGGTAAAATCTCCGATGATTAAACGCACCTCATGTCCAAGCTCCTGAAACTGTCTCAGCTTATTGAGGACTACGGTATGTCCCAGATGAATGTCGGGAGCGGTAGGATCAAGTCCGAGTTTAATATTTAACGGTTTCTTATTCTTGATAGACCGCTCAAGCTTTCGCAAAAGCTCATCTTCAGGAATGATCTCTGCTGTTCCCCGCCTGATCAATTCCAACTGTTTTATGGCTTGTTCCCGAGTTTTCTTATCCAAAATTATTACCTCCCTAACCATAAAATAATACCATAACCAGAAGACCGGTTCAATAAATGCTCCCCTCAGGGCGGTGTCAGGATTGACTCTCGTAATCCAATCGATCGTCCGCATTTTGGTCATCTGATGCGCGGGAAACTTGGCGCCGTGCCGGCGCCAGATGGTATGCTTCCGATGATCATAAAGGTAAGCTCCAGGAGTGTTCGGGCGTATTCTGCTCAGAGAGAAAGCTGAACGGCCATACCGCCTTTTCTCCATGGGGGCTTTAAGATTTCATCAGCATTTTATGGAAAGAAGAACTTTTCAGAGCAGGACTTTGCTCTTATTGATATAATTCTAATTAAATCGACCTTGGGGAGGCAAAGGTATGTCTAAGCGCAGGAAAAAGATATCCAAACGTAATGCGCGGAAATGGATTTTGTCAGCCGTCGTGATTACCGCCGTGGTCTTCTTGGGAGCAGTGTTGGGAACAGTTATCGGCGCAATCCTTAATATACCTTCGTGGAGTCCCGAAACCTTATATGGTTCAGAAACTACCACTCTTTACGACAGAAACGGTAAAGCATTCTATAGTCTGCATGCAGAAGAGAACCGCATTCAAGTGCCATTAAGCCTAATCCCTGAACATATGAAAGAAGCCTTTATTGCGGTTGAGGATCAGAAGTTCTACCAACACCACGGCATAAATCCCGTTGCCATTGTCCGGGCGGCTATAGTTGACATAATGAAAGGTGAAAAAGCTCAAGGAGCCAGCACCATTACCCAGCAGTTGGCCAAGAATGCCTTTCTCTACCCGGATAAGACCTGGGAACGGAAAATAAAGGAAATGATCCTGTCGTTTCAGTTGGAGAGCAAGTATTCAAAGGACGAAATCTTGGAGTTTTATCTTAACCGTATTTATTTCGGCAGCGGAGCCTGGGGAGTACAGACAGCTTCTCAGACATACTTTGGCAAAGATGTGGAACAACTGAACTTGGCTGAGTCCTCATTGCTGGCCGGTCTGGTTCGCAGGCCGAATGCTTACTCGCCATTTAAGAACCCTGAACTGGCAAAAAACAGACAGCGAATTGTGCTTAATTGTATGGTAGACTGTGGGTTTATAACTCAGCAGGAGGCTGATGAGGCCTATGAACAGGAACTAAACTTCAAAGAACCGGTAAAGTCGCAGAACCAGTACGGCTTTTTTGTCGATTACGTGGTTGACGAGGCCGAAAGGATACTGGAGGAGGGGCTCTACGACAACCCCCAGGACGCCATATACAAGGGTGGATTAAAGATTTATACCACTCTGGAACCCTCAATTCAATTAGCCGTCGAAGAAGCCTATGCCCAACCCAATGCTTTCCCCAACATTAAAAGCAAGACTGGTCAGGAAATTCAGTCGGCCATGATACTGTTGGATCACCGCACCGGAGAAATCCTATCCCTGGTGGGCGGACGCAGTTACACTTACAAGAGAGGCTTTAACCGGGCGGTTGATATGGTGCGGCAGCCGGGATCAGCCTTCAAGCCCATTGTTGTTTACGGACCGGCATTGGAAATGGGTTACGGTCCGGAGTATCAAATGGAGGATGCTCCGGTAACATTCAAAGTGGGAGGACAATCGTATTCACCCAAGAACTACGACGGTAAGTACCGGGGAATGATTTCCATGCGCACCGCGGTACAGTGGTCGGTCAATGTGTATGCAGTCAAGCTGGCCAATGAGATCGGCATTAAGAACGGAATTGAATTTGCGGAAAGGCTTGGAATAACAAGTCTGGTCAAGTCCGGACGCACCAACGACCTCAATCTTGCAACCGCTTTAGGCGGTATTACCAAGGGGGTATCACCCCTGGAAATGGCTTCCGCTTATGGCTCCTTCGCCAATAACGGAATCCGGGCCGAGCACCACATAATCAAAAAAATTGAGGATAATGTTGGCAACACCATTTATGAATACCGCCCCAAATACTCCAGGGTTATGAAAGAAGAAACCGCCTGGTTGATGACCGACATGCTGATGACGGTGGTCCAGGCAGGAACCGGAACCAATGCTCAGATATCAGGAGTTCAGTGCGCCGGTAAAACTGGAACTACGCAAAACGACAATGATGCCTGGTTTGTGGGCTATACCCCTCACTACACCTGTGCGGTTTGGATGGGATATGATCAGAAAGAGACCATGACGAAAACCTATGGCGGTTCTTACCCCGCCCGCATATGGAAGGCAGCTATGACCAAGGCGGTGGCCATTTCAAACGGGAAGTTCGCTGTTCCTTCTGGGATTACAAGCGTTCGAATCTGCCAGGTATCCAATAAACTGGCCACCTCCGCCTGCCCGGATGAACATATCGTTACCAGTTATGTTGGCTCCGACAGCGTACCCAAGGAATCGTGCGACGTGCATGTCCTAATTGATATATGTTCTGAAACCGGATTGCTCGCCACACCGGGGTGTCCGGCACCGGTACAGCAGGGGCTGGATAAAAACCTGGCTCCTGGTACTCCCGGAGCCATACCTCAGGAATACTGTCCGCTTCACGGAGGCCATGTAAGCACTCAAAAGGTAACGATCTGCACTGACCCTCGTCATCATGGCCGGATATACCTGGCCAACATACCCGGGGAAGGTGGAGTGGGAGGTTGTCCCGGGGAATACATTGCTGAGATTGAAATTGATAGGCCGGATCAGTTGACTTACTGTCCGCTGGCCGAGCACCAAACGCAAGAACATCCTCACGAATAAGAGCTAGGCGGCTCGATACGAAAGTAATAACTAGGTCAAAATCACTTAGTCCTCGGTTGGGTTTCCAGCCCATTCCGAGGACTCCCTGTCAATGAAANCGTAAGCCGAAGTGCAGATTCGAACAATCTGTTCAGCTCGGGGCAGGTGATGAGCTACTTATTCAAGTAAGCAATAGTTACTCCGATACCCCCTTCACTGTTTTCGCCGTCCCGAAATTCCTTAATATAGGGGTGTCCGGCCAAGTGCTCGCGAACCGCCCGGCGCAGGGCGCCCGTTCCCTTGCCGTGAATTATACGGACCCTGTCCAGACCCGCCAAAAAGGCTTCCTCCACGTACCTCTCGGTCTCGTCCAGAGCCTGTTCGGCCAGCATCCCGCGCAGGTTGATTTCTGTAGGGATGTTTTTGCGGTTTTCAAGATAGCTGCGGTTTCTCTGCCTGCTGGCAATCTCCTCCGGGGAGGAACGAACAACAACATCTTTCCTGGGTACAGTCAGCCTCATTATGCCGACCTGAACCACCACCTCATCACCGTTTGCCTCCAGAACGTACCCTTTCTGTTTGACACTCTTGATTTCAACATAATCTCCCGGTTTCACCTTTTGGGGACTAACCGGCTGTGAGTCGGGGTCGACCCGCAAGCCCGGGTCCGGTACCGCCTGCTGATAACGCTTCCTCATTTCCTCAATCTCATGCCATTTGGGGGCTTCCGCTTCACGAGCCCGCCTCTTGAATTCATCCAACAGGCCTTCAATCTCCCGGCTAACCGTTTCCAGGTACTGTGATGCTTCAGCCTGTATCCGGTTAATAAACTGCTCTTTTTCCCGTTCCATTTCCAGGGCTTGATGCTGCAGGCGGTTCCTTTCTTCCTCCAGCTGTTTTTGCAGATTTCGGGCCGCCTCCTTTTCCGCACGGGCCTGGAAGCGCTGTTCCTTCAAGTCGGTTAACAGCCGGGAAATCTCCTGTTCCTGCTGCGGTACATACTGACGGGCTCTTTGGACCAGCATGGTGTCAAATCCCAGCTTTTCAGCTATTTCAAAGGCATTGCTCTGGCCCGGCAGGCCAATGGTCAACCGGTAGGTAGGCCGCAGGGAAACCGGGTCAAACTCCACACAGGCGTTTTCGACCCTGTCGTGCTGATAGGCAAAGGTCTTGAGCTCACTGTGATGAGTAGATACCAGCACTCTGCATTCCAGTTCCAACAGCCTTTCCAGGATGGCCCTGGCCAGTGCGGCCCCCTCCAGAGGGTCAGTGCCGGCGCCCAACTCATCTAGAATAACCAGGGATTCACGTCCGGCCTGGTTCAGAATGATGTTGATGTTGGTCATATGCGCGGAAAAAGTGCTTAATGACTGCTCGATACTCTGTTCATCGCCGATATCTACCAGGATCTTATCAAATACTGGCATCTCCGACTCTGATAAAGCGGGGATGAACAAACCACAGGTGGTCATAAGAGCCAGCAGTCCCACGGTCTTTAAGGCCACCGTCTTCCCCCCGGTGTTGGGCCCGGTAATCACCAGGATGTCAAACCTGCTCCCCAGTTCCAAGTCAATCGGTACTGCTCTGGAATACAAGAGGGGATGGCGGGCTCTTACCAGCCGCATCCTCCCTTCTGAATTCAGATGGGGGCGAAAGGCATCCATTTTGAGGGCCAGCCTGGCTTTGGCCACCCAGAAGTCCAAAGTCTCCAAGCTCTCCAGACTGCTCTGCAGGTCATCGGCATACTCAGCGATCCTGCCTGACAACCGGCGCAGTATCCTGTCCACTTCCCGGGCCTCTTCGGCTTCCAGTTTCCTGATCTCATTATTGGCCGCTACCACCAGTTCGGGCTCAATGTAAACAGTGGCCCCGCTGGCTGATTCGTCGTGGACGATTCCTTTCACCTCATGCCGGTATTCAGCCTTCACCGGCACCACATATCTTCCTCCGCGCTCGGTTATGAGATTCTCCTGAAGATACTTCTGGTTGGAAGCTGATCTGATGAAATCACGGAGGTAATCCTTAATACGGCTGCGCAAGGTATTCAGGCTGCTCCTGATAGAGTGAAGCTCGGGCGACGCATTGTCCTTAACCTCTCCGGCTTCGTCTATCACCGTCTTTATTGAACGCTCCAGGCTGCTGTTCTCCGTGAGGCCACTCCTGAGCCATTGCGCCCGCTCACCCCGGCCGGGAGCAAGGAAATCCAGGGCCCGTCTCGAGGCCTGCAGAACCTGCAGAACCTCGAGAATCTCTGCAGGATAAATCATGCCTCCCGCTCTAACCTTGCTTAACTGCGGCCTGATATCCGGCACCTCATTTAAGAATGCCGGTTCCTGATGGTGCAGCAGCCCCAAAGCTTCCTCAGTTTCGTCGAGCCGCATCTTTACTGTATCGATGTCAGAAGAAGGTTCAAGGGTCAGGACCTTATTTTTCCCACCCTCTGATCGGGTCTGGGCCGTCAACATCTCTACTACCCGATTAAATTCCAGTCTCCTCAAAGTCTCTTTCATGGTTGGCTCCCCAATAGCATTATTAAGTAATTATCCTACACACATGAACTCGAGTTTAGAGTACGTCCCCTTACCAAGCGCCTGTTAAGCTCGGATGCAGACCACATCGGCTCCGTTATCGATCGCTGCCGGGAACACCTCCCAACTGCCCGTCGGGGCCGGGATTTCCGGAATCGCCTTCATTTCCGTGGTTCTGGACCCGCCGGTGCCTGATCAGGCCTGAGGCCGGAATAATGGTGATTCCCCGCTGCTCCAGCCGGTCCAGGAAAAGGTTCATCCCCAGCGAATCGCTGGCCATGTGTCCGGCCACGACAATATTTATATGATGTTTCCTGGCTTCCTCCCGGTGCTTTTCCGTTAAGTGCATACGAATGACGGTTCCTACGCCGGCAGCGGCTAGCTTCTCATACATATCCGCCGATCCTGAAGTGCCACCGGTCATATCCACTAGAACCCGGCCGGCCCGTTTCTTCTTGTCTCCCACCACCAGTTCCGGACCGGCTTTTAACCGCTTGGCCTCATGGTACTCCGGTATTTCCAGGAGCACCTCCAGCAATTCCTCCAGGTAACAGGGGTTCCGGTCATCGATGTACCGCTGCAAATAATCGTTAACCAGGTTATCAGCCGGAGTATGCACGCACATGAAAGGTATGTCCAGCAGGCGGGCCGCTTCCACTGCCCGCTGGTGGTTGAAGGACATCATGTTTCGTCTGACTTCCGAGATGCGTGAATCCATAATCCCTTCGGCAACATTGATGGGTATGCCGGCCCTCAAAAGCAGGTCGGCCTGCAGCTCCATGACCCCAAACAAAGCAGCCTGGGCGATGCCCTCCGGGTGGTGGGCCATGACCAGGTCAATTTTCCGGCCCTTCTCGCGCAGCCGGTCGGCCAGTATAATCTCAGGGGTCTCCATATCAATCCCGCAAAAGATAGACGTGATCTCCTCCTGTCCCGTTCCGTAAAGAATTCGGGTATCACTAAAGGGATTGGTCAAGGTCTCCCGGTCAAAGAAGGTCGATTCCTGATCCGTTTTCCGCTCAAACTCCCGGCGGTTTTTCTCCAATATACGGTTAATCTCCTCTTGCCCCCGGACGTCTTTCTCAATTCCCAACCTGACAGCCAGTTCATATATCTCGTAAAGCTTCATGATTCAGCCTCCCCAACTATTTATATGGCGTTAAGCATTAGATCTCGATTCCCCAAGAATTATAACACAACGCCAACACCGCTATTATCTCTTTTCCAGGGTTTCAAGGCGCTGGAGAACCTGATCCAGTTTGAGTTGAATCTCTTCCAAACTCCGGGCGAGGGACAGGGGAGGTGGTTGAGGTACCTCGGAGCGCTGGGACAAAGCAAAGATTTCCTCCCGGTTGGCCATCCGGTTGGTCAGGATACTGTTAGGAGTAGGCTGCCAGTCAAGACCCAGTTCACCCCTGGTAACCGGTTCTTCCGCCCCTTTGAGAATAACGCTGAACCCCCCCGAAGGTTCCAAAATCCCGGTTTCTACCTCGTTCACATCCCTTATTCCCTGCTTGCGCAGTTCCTGCATCAGGTCATCTACGTTGAAGTTCTCCTTACCCAGATTTTCCCTGATGATCTTGCCGTCTTTTATCATAACAACCGGGCTTCCCTGAATCAAACGGCTGAGCCGCTGGTTCTTGATGGATAAAAAGGATACACCGTATTCCATGATCGCCAAAGTAATGAGAACCCCTACCCCTTCATAGAAAGGCAGGCTCTGGTCTAAAGCCACCGAAGTCAGTACATGGCCTACTCCGGTCATAACCACAAAATCAAAAAGCCCCAGTTCTCCCAGGGCTCTTTTCCCCATCAATCTGATCACTATCAAAGCCACCATGTACATGGCTACAGCCCGCACGATAAAAGCAAACACATTTATCCCCACCCATTCCCCCTCTCTTAGTATGGATCACCTACCCGGGTTTATTCTCAAGATACTGCAGCAGCCGCTCCAAAGGCCAGGTATTTACCACATCGCGGGCCTCCAGCCAACCACGCCGGGCATTGTAGACTCCGTATTCAATCAGCAACATATCGCCGGCCTGGTGGGCATCACTGTTGATGGCCACCTTTACCCCTTCCTTCCGGGCTTGAAAGGCTACCTCTTCTGAAATATCCAATCGATCAGGATGAGCGTTTATCTCCAGGATGGTTCCTCGGCGGGAGGCCGCCCTTATAACCAGGTCGATATCGACCTGGTACCCGGCCCGGCGGTTGAGCAGCCGCCCGGTCAGGTGTCCGATAATATCCACATTAGGGTTTTCAATGGCACTTACAATACGGTGGGTCTGTTCTTCCGCAGAGAGGTGAAAGGCGCTGTGTATCGAGGCCACTACCACGTCCAGTTGCTCCAGGACCTCATCAGGGAAATCGAGGGTGCCGTCGCGCATTATGTCAACTTCAATCCCGCTCAGGATGCGAAAGTCCGTCATCTGTTCATTCATCCGGGCAATTAAGCGCAATTGGTCACGAAGGCGCTTCTCGTCCAACCCCCTTGAGATCTTGAGCGACTGGGAATGGTCGGTAACGGCTATATAAGAGTAACCCATAGAGCGGGCTTGTTCCACCATTTGTTCCAGGGAATGGGCACCATCGGTCCAATCCGTGTGTATGTGGAGATCTCCCTTTATTTCAGACTGGTTGACGAGAACAGGCAGTTTCTGACCAGCCGCCTGCTCAATCTCCCCCCGGTTTTCCCTGAGTTCCGGCGGGATCCACTTCATCCCCAATTTCTCATAAATCTCAGCTTCGCTCCTGCCGGAAGTCACTCCGGCTTCCTGCATGTGACTTAATATAATTTTTCGGTGTTCTTTGGAGCCGGTTGCCAACAATAAAGCCATGGGGAAATCGGAAGGGCTGACCACAATTACCTCGAACTCAAAACCGAGGCTTATTCGGCCTCTGATAACCCCGTCACCCGTCTCGTCAAGAGCCTTAAGCCTTCGGTACCGGGCGACCCGCTCCCTTACCATTTCCGGATCATCAGAGGCTACCAGTACGTCAATGTCGTGCACCACCGGTTTCCGGCGCCTGATACTGCCTACCAATTCCGCCATTTCAATGCCCTCACCGCCGTTCAGGAAAGCACAAAAATCCCGGGCTATGGGCAGAACCGTCCCCAGAGTCACGGATTCTCCTATGGACTCAAGCATTTCCATGCCTTTTTTTATGTTGTATTCAGTCTTGGCTCCTAACCCGGGCAGTTCGCGGATCTTGCGGGCTTTGGCTGCCTCCAGCAGGTCGTCGAGATTGGTAATGCCCAGGTGTTCATAAATAATCCTGGCCGTTCTCGGTCCCAGACCCGGTAAATCCAGCATTCTCAGGACACCCCGGGGAATCCGCTCCAGGAGTTCCCGGTGGTACTTCAGGGAGCCGGTTTGCAGGATCTCTTCTATCTTCGACTGTATGGCTTTGCCGACGCCGTCCACCGTCCCCAGCTTACCCTGCCGCCAGATATCCTCCAGGTCATCTGCAAGTTCATAAATGGAGTGAGATGCTCTCCGGTAAGCCCTAATCTTGTAGGGGTTGTCACCCAATATCTCCAGTATATTGGCTACCTCTTCCAGAATAGCGGCAACTTCGTGGTTGTCTATCAATCAGGTACCCCCTTCGACCTCCTCTTATGTTGCCTGCGATCGCTTGAACCTGTGTCCCGTCTCCCCATCAAAACTGCCAACCCGCTTCTTCTCCTCCAAAAGATTTACCAACTGATCATAATCCTCCTGCAGCTTGCTCAACTCGTCTGCCAGGTTGATTGCAGTGAGAATTGCCAGCTTGCTTACACCGAGGTTAGGGCATTTTATAGAGAGTTCTTGCATCTTCTGATCCACCCTGTCAGCCAAGAGCTGGATGTAGTCCGGATCTTCGGGGCCCTTGATCACGTATTTTCCACCGAAGATCTCTACCGTCACTTTAGCTATTTCCCTCTTCCTGCTGACCATACCCGCAAACCTCCTTTCAGAAATGGTTTGTCTTTATGCTTCGATATTAACAGATTAATCTCCTTTTTATGCCATAAATCAACCCATTACGCCGGGGTCCTAACGACGGCATTCGACCGGAGCACTGGAAATCTTATCATAGCAAAAGTTGAAACAGCGGCTCTCAAAAAAGGTGGGCAGGCAAACGGCACGGTTGGTGCCGACAGCAGTTAAGATTACCGGAACAGGCAACAATTAAACAGATTATAACGCAGCGGTTTGAAGCGGCGGGATATTGAAGGGAAGGAATACCTTATCGCCGCGCCGGTAATGAGCATTGGGGACGGACCGCAGCTTCCGACAATTCTTCAGGCCCCGATAAACGAACGGGAGGGCGTTAAGCCCTCCTATATCGTGTTATCTTAGGCGGGCTCCAAAAACTTCGGCCGTCTTTTCCAGGATCCCGCTGATAATACGGTTAATCTCCTCATCCTGCAGCGTATGCTGATACGACTGGAAGGTAAGCGCAAAAGCAAGGCTCTTTTTGCCCTCACCTAATTGGGGGGACCGATAGACATCAAACAGTTCAACCCTTATCAGGAGATCCGTACCCGCTTCCTTTATGATCTCCGCCAGGTCAGCAGCATTTACCTCTTCGGAAACTACCAGGGCCAGATCCCGTTTAACGGCCGGGTACTTGGAAATCCCCTGAATCCGATGGTGCGAGAATGATACTGCTTCATAGAGCTGATGTATATCGATTTCAAAAGCGCAAACCCTGTTCTCAATGTCGAGCTTCTCCAGAACCCGGGGGTGGATTTCACCTATGGTGCCAATTTGTCTATCGCCCGCAGTAATGGCAGCGTATCTCCCGGGATGATAGGAGTGCTCCGGCTTAGCTGGATTAAACTTCACCCCCTCAAGGTGCAGCCTGGCTAATAGCTCCTCAATGATCCCCTTGAGGAAGAAAAAGTCCATCTCACTGCTTTTGCCCTGCCATCCGTCCGGAACCTTTCCGGTAACCAGGCCGGCCATCACCGGGGCTTCCCGCGGCAGCAGTTCGGATTCCTGGGGCCAATAGACACTGCCCATCTCAAAAATGGCCAGATCCTCATTGCGGCGGGCCAAATTGCGGGCGGCTGTTTCAAGAAGGCTTGGCAGCAGGGTGGTTCGCATTGTCCCCTGCTCTTCCGAAAACGGGTTGGCCAACCGCACGGTGCTGCGCAGATGATGGCCCTCCGGTACCTCCAGAATATCCAACCAACGTGGGTTGATAAAGCTGTAAGTAATCACCTCGCGCATCATATTGGCAGCATAACCCAGCAGCCTGTCNTTGAATATCTGGTAATCAGTTCGGTATCCATGGGTGGGAACCGCCGGTTTCAACTCTGAGGAAATATTGTCATACCCGTGCAGGCGGGCCACCTCTTCAATCAGGTCCTCCTCAATAGCCAGGTCGGGACGGTAGGAAGGTATATACACCAGCAGCTCGGAACCTCCCACCTCCACCGGGAAACTCAGTCTCCTGAGATATCCCTCAATCTCCGCCGGTGTAATATTGGTCCCCAGAACATGGTTGACCCGATCCAGCCGCAGCCGGACAGTAGTCCCCGGTTGGGGGTGAGGATAGACGTCACAAACCCCCTGCACCACTTCACCGGCTCCCAATATTTCCAGTAAATGGGCGGCGCGATCAAGGGCCAGGATTACTCCACCCACATCTACTCCCTTTTCAAATCTCATAGAGGAATCGGTCCGAAGCCCTACCTTCCTGGAGGTTCTCCTGATGCTGGTTCCGTCAAATATGGCTGATTCCAGAAGGATGGTCGTAGTCCCTTCCCGGATTTCAGAACTCTCTCCTCCCATAACCCCGGCCAGCGCTACCGGCTTTACTGCATCGGCGATGACCAGCATTCCTGGCTGCAGCTCTCTCCTGGTACCATCAAGGGTTACCAGTTCCTCTCCGGCGCGGGCCTCGCGCACCACGATCTGTTTTCCTTCCAACAGGTCGTAATCAAAGGCATGCATCGGCTGGTTGGTCTCCAGCATAACGTAGTTGGTTACATCAACTATGTTGTTTATCGGCCTGATGCCGGCTTTTGTGAGCCTCTCCTGCATCCAGGCCGGGGACGGTTCCACCCGTACATTCTTCATTACCCGGGCGCTGTACCTCTTACACAGATTGGATTCAACTGTTATCTTAACAAAATCCTCAACTTTCTCATCGATCTCATCAAGTTTGGTCCGGGGAATATCGAGGGGTTTTCCGGTTAAAGCCGCCACCTCACGGGCAATATTGATGATTCCCAGACAATCACCCCGGTTGGGTGTCAGATCCAGCTCCAGTATGGTATCATTATCCACCTTCTCTATGTTCTCCACTGCTATCCCGGCCATGGTCAATCTATGAGCAAGTTCCTCAACAGGGATATCAACCTCGATGTAATCCTCTAACCACTCCAGCGGCAACCGCATACGGTAATTCCCCCTTAGACTACTTTAATTAAGGTATCTTGTTGGGCGCTTCCCCAGTCAGCTCTGACAGCTCTCCTGAAGGAGTCGCATAAACGCTCCTTAAAACTGTGCCAAAAATCGGATATCGTTGTCAAAGAAGAGACGCAGGTCATCGACTCCGAATTTCAACATGGCAATCCGCTCCACTCCCATGCCAAAGGCAAAGCCGATAACCTTTTCCGGGTCGTAACCGCCTGCTCGCAGCACATTGGGATGTACCATCCCCGAGCCCAGTATCTCCAGCCATCCGGTATTGGAACAGGTGCGACAGCCGATCCCGCCGCATATGACGCAGGAAATATCCATTTCCGCACTGGGTTCGGTGAATGGGAAATAGCTGGGTCTAAATCTTACTGTGACATCCTGTCCGAAAATCTTATGGGCAAAAAGCATTAGGATGCCCTTTAAGTCGGCAAAGGTTACACCTTCCCCAATGTACAATCCCTCCACCTGGTGAAACATAGGAGAATGGGTGGCATCATCATCCCGTCGATAGACACGGCCGGGAATAATTATTTTAACTGGTAATTCCGGGTTTTTCTCCTCCATCGTCCTCACCTGTCCGGGAGAGGTGTGGGTTCTGAGCAGGACCTCGTCACTCATGTAAAAGGAGTCCTGCATATCCCGGGCCGGGTGATCCGCAGGCATATTAAGGGCTTCAAAGTTGTAATAATCAAGCTCTACCTCGGGTCCTTCAACTATTTCAAATCCCAATCCCAGGAATATGTTTTCAATTTCTTCTCTAACCAGGGTTAACGGGTGCTTCCCTCCGGATAACCTGGGAGTACCGGGAAGAGTAACATCCAGCTTTTCCTGCAGCAATCGCTCCTGTAAGGCCCGAGCATTAAGCTCCTGAGTTTTCAACTCAATCAGTTCTTCCAGGTGATCCTTAACCCGGTTGGCAGCCTGCCCTACCGCGGCCCGCTCCTCTGGAGCAAGATCTTTTAAGCTGCGCAGAACGGCAGTGATCTCGCCCTTGCGTCCCAGGTACTCCACCCGATAATTCCTCAATGCTTCCAGGCTCGAAGCTGTCTTGATCCGTTCTTCGGCTTCCTTTTTTATCTGCTGTAGTTTGTTATGCACCGCCAAACCCCCTCTATAAAATTAAGAGCTTTCATCCTCTGGGGACGAAAGCTCTCTTCCGCGGTACCACCCTATTTAGCCTTGCGGCTCACTTTAACCCTGATAACGGAAAGGCTCCGGGATAGCCTACTTCTAATGGTTCAGCCTCCAACTCCCAGGTGAATTCATCTGCCTTTCACCAGACGTGCTTGCAGTCACGGCACCGTCTCCCTGAATGGCTTCCAGCAGATTACTAGTCCTGATCCTCGTCTTTTTATTGATACATGAACATCCTGTACCAAAGATAGTAAACAATTAATCCCGAGGACTCAAAAAGCTCCCAAAATACTTTGGCGTACCCGCACATCCGCCGGTCCACCCCTTTTATTTTGGTTTGAACTGATTATAGCATACGCATCCCCAGGGTACAAGGAACCGTGAGGTTCAGTCGCAGGGCAGTCGGNAATTTTTGTACCAGGTCCTATACCGGGGTCAAAGGCCGTTTCGCTGGCGGTAGGCCTCATATAGAATTATGCCGCAGGCCACAGCCACGTTTAAGGATTCCACCTCCGCCGGGAGCGGTATTTTTATCAGGTGATCTGCGGCCCCTTTCCAATCCGACGAAAGTCCCTGTCCCTCATTACCCATAACAATCGCCAGTTTACCCTGCAGGTTGCTCTGAAAGAGGCTTATCTCCCCCCGAGGATCACAGGCCAGGACTTGAAAGCCGTATCCCTGCAGTGCTTCAACATCCGACAACGAAATGCCGGTATATACCGGCAGATTAAAGGTAGCCCCCATAGCCGAGCGTATGACTTTGGGGTTAAATACATCAACACTGCCCGCGGTTAATAAGACCGCCTGTACCCCTACCGCCCAAGCAGTCCGCAGCATGGTTCCCAGATTGCCGGGATCCTGTATCTGGACCATAACCAGCACGAAATCAAGAGAGCCGACCACCTCCACCCCGCCCCATTCAGGCCGCCTGCAGATCGCCCAGACCCCTTGAGTGGTTTCGGTCTCCGATAAGGCCTGGGCCAACCCGGAGGAAATCCTTACCAGGGGAATCTGGTAATTGACAAGCTCACCGACCAGGGATTCCCGGGTAGCATCGCTCACCAGGATTGTTTCCACCAGTTCAGGGCGCGCAAGGGCTTCAGTGACCAGTTTGGCCCCTTCAACCAGGAACATCCCGCTCCTTTCCCGACCCTTACGACTGCCCAGACTCCTGGCCAGTTTAATAACTGGATTGTCCCGGGAGGTGATCAGCTTGGAATCGGAATGGTGGTANGAGCCTCCCGCTCCTCGTCGAAGCCAATCCATAACAGTTATACTCCACCCTTCATTACTATGTCATTGCGACTCGCATCCGTTTATAATTTCTAACCGATAATTACATTACCCTGCGGGAACTTGATGTGATCCCTGCGGGCGCTTCGTTCAAGCAGGGCAAATCCCAGGGTTAACGGACCCAGTCGGCCGAAGAACATCAAAAATATTAACACTATCTTCGCCCCGGCGTTTAAGTTCGGAGTAATTCCGGTGCTGAGGCCGGTTCCAAAGCCGGCAAAAACCTCAAAAATGAGCTTCATTATCTCATGAGAATCCAACAGGCTCACCAGGATGATGCTGCCGAACAGGACCCCGATAGCCACCACCGTTACAGTCATGGCCCTGGTAACCGTATCTTGATCGATGCGTCTATTGTAAACCACCAAATCCCCCTGGGCCTGCATTCTGGATTTGGCAGCCAAAAAAAGAACCGCCAAGGTGGTAGTCTTGATGCCGCTTCCGGTTCCAGCCGGTGAGGCACCGATGAACATCAACAGTATAAGAATCATCCAAGTAGCAGGGATAGCCCGGTTGATATCGACGGAGGTGAAACCTGCGGCTCTGGAAGTAATACTTAAGAACAGTGAATTTGTCAGACGGTCGGCTGCCCCCATTTCTCCCCACAGAGTCCCGGATTCGGTAAAGAAAAAGAACACCATTCCAAAAAGTATCAGAACAACGGAACTGACAATGACCAGTTTGCTGTGCAGTGACAGCCGGTCAAACTGCTTCTTCTTCAATACATCCAGAATCACCGTAAAACCCAAACCTCCAAGGACAATAAGTCCCGCGATAATTATCAGAACCAACTTGTCCTCCTGTAAGGGGATCAGACTGGAATAGGCGTAATACTCCTGCCCCAGGATATCGATTCCTGAATTGCAAAAGGCGGATACCGCATGAAAAATTCCATACCAAAGGGCTTTGGCCGGAGGAAAATACTTGAGAAAGGCTATTGCCAGGAGAATGGCGCCAACAGCTTCAGCAGCCAGGGTAATCAATATAATAGCCCGGGCGAGACGAACCACCCCCCCCAGAGAATCACTTTTGAGAGCCTGCTTTAGTACCACTCGTTCCCTGAGTCCAATCCTTTTCCCCAGCAACAAGGCATAGAAGGTGGTCACTGTTATCAGCCCCAGACCTCCAATTTGGATCAGGACCAGTATAACCACATGGCCAAACGAGCTATAAAATGTTCCGGTATCAACAACCGTCATTCCCGTCACACATACGGCACTGGTGGCCGTGAAAACAGCATCCAGCAGGTTATTGTAATCACCGGATTTTAGTGCCCAAGGAAGGTAGAGAAACAGTGTGCCGACGAGAATAACCGCGATATACGTCAAGACTATCAACTGTGCCGGGGTTAATGTCCTCTTGGACTGCAACTGTCTTAACACGATAGGCCTCTCAATCAACTGTTGTTACCGGTGAGATAGGAAGCCGGTCCCGAGGCCCCCTATCCGACATAGTCAGCCTGCACCTACATCGAGGCAAACCTGTCCAGATGCTGAGTCAATCCGATACATATCAACACATCATCAGGATGGAGAACCTCTTCGCCGGGGGGAGCTACAATAAGTTCATCTCCTCTTTTGATAGCAATCACATTGACCCCGTATTTTACACGAAGGTTTGTTTGTTTCAAGGATTTTTGCACCAGAAAATGAGGCACCGTAACCTCTGAAAGACTGTATTTGTCAGAAATCGCGATATAATCCAGGAGATTGGCACTTACCAGGTAGTGGGCCAGCCTTTCCCCCATGTCCCTTTCGGGGTATACAATCTTATCTGCCCCCAGTCTTTCGAGTACCCGGCCATGCCGCTCATTTATGGCCTTGGCTACTACTTTTTTGACTCCCATTTCTTTAAGGGTTAGGGTAATCAGTATGCTGGCCTGGATGTCATTGCCGATGGCCACAATTACGACATCAAAGTTGCGAACTCCCAGACTCTCCAGTACTCTTTCTTCCTGGGCATCGGCTGTGATTCCATAGGTAACTTCATCTTTTAATTCATCTATGAGTTCTTCGTCCAGGTCTATAACCATAACATCATAACCCATCTTGTAGAGGGTCTGAGCAACACTGCTTCCAAACCGTCCCATACCAATCACTGCAAACTGCTTCTTCCTCAAGTTTCTGCCTCCCAATTAATAATGGCAGCAATAGCCCGTTTGAACTCTCGTGATATTAGGAAGATGATGCCTCAGAGCCGGGACATATCGGTACTATTTACGGTTAAGGCTTTGCTACTAACTGGTAAATTGCAAGTAAATCCCGGCAGTCAGTTTATGATGCCCAAGCGTAAATGCTGTTCTTTCAGAATCAAAAGGCACCGCTAGGGTGCCTTTTTTATTTTATCACTTTTTCTTTAACTCAAAGATTGTTTTTCGCCAGTTCAGCCAGTTCGGAGAAGGCCTGGGGGTCACTCACGGCCATTTCTGCCAGAACTTTACGGTTAATCTCAACTCCTGCCGTCCTTAAGCCGCAGATCATCCTGCTGTAGTTAATCCCGTTATTACGAGCCGCCGCATTTATGCGGGCGATCCAGAGTTTGCGGAAATCTCTTTTCCTTAGTCTTCGATGTGCATAGGCGTAGTTATAGCTCTTCAAAACCTGCTGGTTGGCAACACGAAATAGTTTGGACTTGCCTCCCCGATACCCTTTGGCCAGCTTGAGGATCTTTTTATGTCTTCTGCGGGTGGTTGTTCCGCGCTTTACTCTTGGCATAAGATCTTACAACCTCCTTTTTATTTGTAAGGGATCAGTCGTGCCACTTTGGCGGTATCGGCTTCGCTGGTATAACCACCCTTACGCAGTCTTCTCTTGCGTTTCGGGGTCTTGGAAGCCAAAAGGTGGCTGTGGAATGCACTAGCCCGCTTAATCTTACCCTTGCCGGTTTTCTTAAAACGCTTGGCGGCTCCGCGATGGGTCTTCATCTTAGGCATTTATGAAAAATCCTCCTTTAACTCGCATTATTGTTGGCGTCATTGGCGTTGTCACCCTTGGCAGCATCAAGTCTCGGAGCCAGTATCATCACCATATTACGCCCTTCAACTCTCGGCTCTCTCTCAACCAGAGCAATATTTTTCAGGTCTTCCGCCAGTTTATTACACAAGTCCTTTCCGAGATCAACGTGGGAAATCTCGCGTCCCTTAAACATAATCGTGACTTTCACCTTATCACCGGCATCCAAGAATTTGCGGGCGTTCCTGGACTTAACCAGAAAATCGTGATCCTCGATCCTGGTTCTCATCTTTACTTCTTTGACCGTGATGATCTTCTGTTTTTTTCGAGCCTCTTTATCCCGCTTACTCTGCTCATAACGGAATTTTCCGTAGTCCATCAAGCGGCAGACCGGCGGCTTGGCGCCAGGGGCAATCTCCACCAGGTCTAACCCCTTTTCCACGGCCATTTGCAGGGCTTCGCGAACGGGCACAATTCCAACCTGTTCCCCGTTTTCATCAACCACTCTGACTTCTCGTGCCCGGATTTCCTCATTGATTCTCCAGTCCTTGCTAATAAACAATCCACCTCCAAAAAACGAAAGCGGGCATACCCCGCTTTTCTCGAAGATATACTCCGCAGAAACTTGATTGGTCTACCCTATTGGCGATACCATAGGGTGAGAAGCGTGGGCCTCTACTTAGCATTATTAGACTTTGCTAAATTAGATTACCACATGGATTTACCGGTGTCAACCGGTGTCAGCCATGCTTCCAACAGTCAGTTCTTTTTTTTAACCTAATACTAAGGAGGTTACACATATGAAATGGCACACCGACTACCACTGGATGAACACCAGAAAAAAGAAAGAGTTTGTTAACATCACCGATCTGGTCCGCCAATCGGTAGAAGCCGCCGACATCCAGGAAGGCATGGTCCTCGTCAGCGCCATGCATATCACCTCTGGGGTTTTTGTCAATGACGAGGAGCCCGGGATTAAAAACGACTTCATGGAATGGGCTGAAACCCTGGCACCTTTCCGGATCGACTACCAGCATCACCGTACCGGCGAAACCAATGGCGATGCCCACTTGAAAAGCATCCTTTTCCACCACCAAGTTGTGGTACCGGTCACCGCCGGCAAATTGGACCTGGGTCCCTGGCAGCAGATATTTTATGCGGAGTTTGACGGCCAGCGCCGCAAGCGTCTCCTGATCAAGGTCATGGGAGAATAACCCCTGAGTTATGTATGGCGGGAAACGGCTTCTGGGCCCTTCCCGGGTGGAGAGGGCCCAGGCAAAGCGGTCTTATCTCTCTCTTATTTCCCGGACCAGTTCGTTTATGAAATCAGCACTCCCCCGGCTGCCGATATCTCCTTCCCCGCGTTTCCGGACCGATACGGCGCGAGATTCAACCTCTTTATCCCCCACCACCAACATATACGGGATCTTCTGCATCTGGCCTTCCCTGATCTTATAGCCCATCTTTTCGCTGCGGGCATCAACATCCACTCTTATACCGACCTTTTTCATCTCCCGGGCCAGCTCGTTGGCATAATCATGGTGCCGTTCAGTTATGGGGATGATCCGGGCTTGAATTGGAGCCAGCCATACCGGAAAAGCTCCTGCGTAGTGTTCGGTCAGGATACCGATAAACCTCTCCATACTTCCGAAAACCACCCGGTGAATCATTACCGGCCGGTGTTTTTCACCGTCTTCCCCTATATAGGTGAGGTCAAACAGCTCCGGAAACTGGAAGTCAAGCTGAATGGTACCACACTGCCAGGTGCGGTCCAGAGAATCTTTCAGGTGAAAATCGATCTTGGGACCGTAAAAAGCCCCGTCACCCTCATTTATCTTATACTCCATGCCCTTATCATCCAGAGCCTGTTTAAGGACCTGGGTGGCCTTCTCCCAATCCTCATCGGAGCCCATGGCTTTTTCCGGTTTGGTGGAGACCTCCACATGATACGAAAAACCAAACTTGGTGTATACCTTGTCGATCAGTTCGATTACCCCGGTTATCTCGTCGATCATCTGCTCCGGCAGCATGAATATGTGAGCATCGTCCTGCGTAAAGGCCCTGACCCTCATCAACCCGTGCAATACACCCGACATCTCGTGGCGGTGGACCAACCCCATCTCCGCCAATCGTATCGGGAGTTCGCGGTAGCTGTGCAGGTTCTGTTTATAGACCAACAATGCTCCGGGACAGTTCATGGGTTTAACCGCAAAATCCGCATCATCTATCCTGGTGAAGTACATGTTTTCGCGATAGTGATCCCAGTGGCCGGAACGCTCCCACAGAGAACGTTCCAGGATGATAGGGGTTCTTATTTCCAGGTACCCCGCCTCGTCATGGACTTCGCGCCAGTATTTCTCCAGTTCATTGCGGATGATCATGCCCTTGGGCAAAAAGAAGGGAAACCCCGGACCTTCATCCAGAATTACAAACAGGCCCAGTTCCCGTCCCAGCTTGCGGTGGTCGCGTCTCTTCGCTTCTTCCAGTTTGTACAGGTAATCATCAAGCTCTTCTTTTTTGAAAAACGAAGTGCCATAGAGCCTCTGCAGCATCTTCTGCTTCTCATCACCACGCCAATAGGCTCCGGCGAGGTTCATCAGTCTGAAGGCTTTAATCCTGCCGGTGCTCGGGAGGTGGGGACCGGCACAGAGGTCTACGAATTCACCCTGGCGGTAAACACTGATAGTGGCGTCCTCGGGCAGGTCCTCGATCAGCTCAACCTTGTACTTCTCTCCCGCATCTTCAAACATCTTGCATGCTTCGGCACGGCTCAGCTCGCTGCGTAAAAGAGGATAGTCCTCTTTGATGATCCTGGTCATTTCCTGTTCAATCGCCGCCAGTTCCTCCGGCCCTATGGCTTCCGGGAAATCAAAGTCATAGTAGAATCCCTTTTCTATCGCCGGGCCAATGGCCAGGGCCGCATCAGGATACAACCTCTTTACTGCCTGAGCCATTACGTGGGCGGTTGTGTGACGGTATACCTCCAAGGCTTCCGGATCATTGGCAGTCAATATCTCCAGGTGACCATCCTCATTTAAGGCGGTGCCCACATCTATTAACCGCCCGTTGAAGCGGGCTGCTACAGCCTCCCGGGCGAGTCGGCCGCTTATCTGCTTGGCTATTTCCAGAGCCGTAATCCCGCGGGGATACTCTGTGATTGCACCGTCCTTTAAGCTGATTTTTATCATACCTCAATCCTCCCTACGGAAATAATACAATTATCGCAACCTGTATCAGTCCAATAAGAAAGCCCAGTACTCCCCCCAGGACTTCAATGAGCCTCAATTCCCTGGATGCCACTTCCCTAACCAGGCCCTCCAGCTGTATAACTTCAAAGGCCAGAATACGCTTCCTGACAATCTCGCTCACTCGAATCTCCTCGGTCAAATGTTGACCGGCGAATTCAGTCACTTGGGGCACCAGGTTCCGGCTCTCTCGCACCAGGATACCTTCAACCAAATCAGCCAAAACCCGAGCCAGGTTCTGGGGAATCAGCCGCGGCATAGCCTCCTCCAGCCTGTTCCTGACCTTTTCCGAGACGAGCTTAACCATCTTGTCCTGCATTTCAGGATCACTGAACTGGTTGACAAGATCATCAACCGACAGCAAGTCTCTCTCTACCACTTCTCCGATCTTGTTGGCTATTGCTTCCTGTCGCCGAGGGAGCAGCCCCTGAATCTCCAGACCAAGCATTCGGATCGGCTCCCGTGGGTGAAAAAGCATCTTGATGGCGACAACATTTGTCAGGTAGCCGATCATGGCGCTGATCAATGGTACGGCAAGTAAACGGAACAACTTACCACCTCTACTCCTGCCCCGTACCCTAAGAATATAACAAATCTTGTTTTATGCTGCAATTATACCGGATTTCAGAGAGATATTGTGTACAACGCCAGATTATCCGTCAATACATCTTGCCGGCAGAACTATCGCTTATTAGTAATAGTCTACCAAATAATAAGCCCTGCATCGGCATGCAGGGCTCACTGCTGCTATCATGTAGAGTATTCGTTTATTTGTTCATGTCCGGTTCCGGTTAAACCTGGGACAGGGCTCACCAGCAGGTATCAAAGACCGGAGCCATATTGGGGGATTCTTCAATGATCAGAACGCCGGTGCCCCAGGCATCTGTCACATCCCGGGCACATCAACACCCTTTCCTTAAAGACCCTTTTAATAATCTGGGCCGACCCTGTATCCGGTAGCTTGCCTGATGAGTGGAATATAATCCGCCTTGGTGCAACCGTGATCAGGACGCTGATAAGAATGTCATCCAGGTTATCACTGCTGCCGAGACCATCTTCCAGGTAAAGATCAATGAAATCATGTTCGATAACGCGGCCGTTTTCGTCCCAAAACTGAAAAACCCCGTTTTCCGCGAGGTATACATTGACTTCCGGGTTTTTGGGAGGCTGGGTCTCTACGAAATACTTCAAGAGCCGGATAAAGTCGTTATACTGTTTTTCACTCTTGTAGTCCTCGTAAGCCAAGTCGACAGCAAACCTTATCTCCCGCCAATACTCCTGTAGGCTGAAGTTCACCAATCCCTCAAGATTAAGGGTATCATGAGTCTCGAGGTGCTCAAGGATGCTATGAGAGATCTTGTTTCTACGCCCGAATTTCAACAACAGGTTAAGGCTTTCATTGTCAATACAGCGACGCAAAAAATGAACCGCTCTCTCCGCCAGTTCCACCTGTTCTTCCAACGGCAGCCGCTTACAGCTCCGTTCCACCTGTCTCCGAATAAGTTTCTTTTCCCAGTGATTGAGTATCGCTTCAGACAGGATCTCCGCTAACTGGTGTTTGAATATATAAATGATGTCCTCATCATGAAAAACCCCGCTGCAGGTAGAACCGTTCAGGGTTACCAGCAGCCGGTTAAACGGCTCCCCATTGATGATCTGGAATTCTAGCTGGAACCCTCGTTCTTTAAGCCAGTAAAAGCCGGTCTCAAGCTGCTCCATGATATGCTGGCAGCCATTTTGCATAACTAATTCCAGTGAATAGTGCATGGTAAAGCCCTCCGGGCATGATGTTTTATTATATGTCTCACGAAAACCGCATATACAACGCTCAACCTAAGAAAAAACACCCATATTCGCCGGTAAGAGCCGGAACAGTGAAATGAATCAGATTCAGTCAGATACGCTAACAACCAACCAGATTATTGCCCGAATTACCCCCAACAAAAAAGGTCCCCGAATTATTTCCGGGGAACCCTTCAGCCCATAGCACTGCAAGCCATTTATTCAGGAATTTTATATCAATCCTGAAGTCTCGCCAATATTCCCATTCAGGAAAAACTTTTGAAGTGCCTCCGGCGGCATTCTTTCGTAATACCGCTCAAACCTGTCCAGTTATTTATAGTACATACCTGCCAATTCCATGTCAGTTGTGAATGAAATGGTATACGTCAGAGTCTGGTTCTCATACTCGGCCTTGGCGACAACAACAGCATATTCCGTTTTCGATTTTTTGTCTGTATACCCGGCAACACGAATGTCTTTAACGCCCTTAAACAAACCGGCTTCATCAATATCCGCATAGACCTGCTCCAAGGTCGCATCAGTAAGTTCTTCCTTCATAGTAGAGGTACTCATTGCTAGCAGACCCTCACTGTCCTTGGCATTTACCAATTGAATGACTTCTTTCGCTGAAGACTCGACTTTCGCCTGATCAAACTTATCAGACAGTTCCGGGCCGCCACAGCCGGTTAAAACCACCAGACTCAAAACAGCAATCGCGGTCAATAGACTACCTTTCCTCTTCAACTGTTTTTCCTCCTTTGATGTAATATTTTCTGGAATTCCAGGAATAAAGAACTAAGGCCAAGGCCACTACCGCAAGTATTCCTTCAATCGTTGGAATGGAAAGCTTCAGGTAGTTGAAAAAAGGTATCGAGCCGTCAACAGCACCGTGAAGCAGAATTGCCAGAATTAAATAAGCAGCTCTTTTATCCCTCTGAAATCCGTTCCAGACCACAATGGTAAATGACACATGCAGGGTTACAGCTATGATCCGCTCGACAATTCCCCATGACAAATCCATCAAGGAATAGCCGGCCAGTATTGCCGGACCCAGAACCATCACGGCCTCTACTAAACCGTGTCCCAATCCAAATATTACGGGTTGAACTATGCTTGTTCGAGCCGGCTTCATAAAGAATTGTTTAAGTATAAATCTAAAGGATTCTTCCGCGATTCCGGCTGAAAGACCGATCAGAATTCCCGCCAGCAATGGGTGAAAAATCGCAAACATAGAAAACTCTGTAGTCGATTGCACCCATTTAAGGATTGGTATTCTGAGAATGGGCTGAGAGATTATGAAACATAATCCTCCCAGAGCAAACCAGAGCAAATGTCTCGGTATTGAAGCTTTCTTCACATAGTCTCCCAACATTAAGTATTCATGCCTCCTGGGAGGCGAGCCAACTCTCCGTTCTAAATGATCTCCGATACCTCCTGGAATAGACTTATCCGGTGTTGCCCAAGATTTCGGACTTTCCTGGACAAATAAATGGTGCGCGGTATAGGACTTGAACCTATGACCCCCTCCGCGTCAAGGAGGTGCTCTTCCTCTGAGCTAACCGCGCACGTTTGGCCGGGGTCTTTCCTGAACACCCTTCACGTCAAGATTGTTCCTTTCTCAGACCCCCAACAATTAAGTTTTCGGTAAACCCGTCACCAGTCTCCGGTAAAACACCGTGACCGTTAACATTTTTATAATATCATGAAAAGCAGAAAAATCAAGTCTGGAGAAACCTGACCCCCGCCAAAATCCTCTGCTTCGCCCTCATGTAAGATGGTATAAAAGAGTCATTCTATATTAATCGATTCCTTCGTATTCATGGTATGAAACCAATATTTTTTAATCTCCGGTCGTAAAAGATTTTCTGCGATTTGTTGCTCATTTAATACAAGATTCTGCTTTGGCAAATTATAGGCTGTCAATGGCGGCAGTGTGCTTGTAAAGGAGTGATCAGAATAATAGTAATCCTGCGCCGTAACAGTGTAGCCATATTTCTGTTTGCCTGTTGCTTTTTTGCAATCACCTCTGTAGTATATACACACGGCTTTCATCCGGATTTGGAGCAGTGGCAAAAGCGGGGGTTGGTTGTTACTTCAGTCGATACCAAACAAAAAGTAGTTGCCCTGACTTTTGATGATGGGCCTAATCCCGATGCAACAACGGAAGTTCTAGACCTGTTGCAAAAGTATGAGGCTCGCGTCACCTTTTTTGTGCTGGGCATGCACGCGGAGAAATATCCGGAACTGATTAAGAGCATCCAATACCATGGGCATGAAATCGGCAGTCACGGCTACACCCATAATGTCAGACAGTATAATAACCCGCAATTCGCGCGTTCTGATGTTCAGCGTAGTTTGCAGGTAATCACCTCAATATCCGGAATCCGTCCTCACCTTCTGCGGCCGCCTGGTGGCTTCTTGTCCCGCCAACTGGTCAGTTACTGCATTGACGAGCAGTTGACCATAGTCATCTGGAACTGGGACGCTGACTACAAGGATTGGAAGGCTGTAGACTCGTGCCTCTTGGCCAAACAGATCATCACCGGAGTCGAGCCTGGACAGATCATACTGCTCCATGATGGAGGAGAGAATCGCCAAGTGATGATTAACGCTCTCTCCCTGGCATTGCCGACATTATCCAGGATGGGCTACCGGTTTGTGACGGTCAGTGAGCTCTTAGCGCTGAAAAACCAGTAATAAAGGAAGCCTTCGAACAATAACCTTTTATAAAAGCCGTGGGGGTGAAAAATTTTGAGGCCAACCGTGGTCGGTTTTTACCATTTAACTACACGCGCCAGAATCCTCCTGTTAGCGGTTGCAGTCGTGTTTTTTACCGTCAGTTCAGTAATCTATGTCAATGCATACCACCGTCTCAAACCCATCTATGAAGTTGTGACCAAAGAGAAGGTAATTGCCCTGACCTTTGATATCAGTTGGGGCAACCAGACCCCGGAACCGGTTATAAATATACTGAAGGAACACGATATCCGCTCGACCTTTTTTCTCTCTGGTCCCTGGGCCAAACAGTACCCGGAAATACCCCGGCGTATCAAGAAGGACGGGCACGAGATCGCCAGTCATGGTTATCGACACGTAAATCTCAGCACCCTAAGCCGGGCTGAAATCAAACAGGAGATAATGAAAGCCCATGAGGCCCTCAAAGAGGTAACCGGAGTCAGCCCAAGCCTGATAAGAACTCCCAATGGTGACTATAACGATGAGGTGATCAAGGGAGCCGAGGAATGTGGGTACAAGGTTATACAGTGGAGCCTCGATTCTCTTGACTGGATGAACCCCGGTGCCAACACTATCGCCGAACGGGTAATCAAGCGAGCCAAACCGGGCGACATAGTCTTAATGCATGCCAGTGATACCTGTAAACAAACCACCGAAGCCCTGCCGGTTATTCTTAAGGAACTCAAAAAACAGGGTTACAAATTCGTAACCGTTTCAGAACTGCTTAAAAAAGGGGAGGCCAAGTAAGCCTCCCCTTTGGTCACCACAACATATAGAATCACAGTGCAGACCGGTTTCGTACAATTCTGATCAACTGACAGCCGTATTATTCGCTGTCGTTCGGTGCAATCTTCTGTCCTGTTATATTCTTAACTGTGTAGTCCCCGTCGGGTACAAATTGCGCCCCGAGATCCTCAAGCGGGGTATATGTAGCTCGGGCTGGAACATCCTCACTCAGTTCTTCGATGCGATAACTAACGGTGGTCAGGATGTGCCCATCCTCCATGCGAACATAGAATACATCCCCGACCTCTCCTTTGAATTCCTCGGGAAACAGCAATTCGGTCGCATAGAACTGCCCGCCTAGTTCCGCTTCTGTTGGCACCTGTATACCCTTCAATTCTCGAAAGTCACTGATGATAGTAGACTGACTGACCGTTGGCGGGTCCGGCGGAGGTGAAGCGTTTTTATCTCCCTCCGCTTTGTATAAATAGGCAACATAAGCCAGTAATGCCACAATCAATATCCACAACAGCACTCGCGGATTTCTAGTTCTGCTCAATCTTGGTCCCTCCTTTCTAAGACTCGCCATCCCATTCAATTGTTCAACGTGCACAATTCAAACTCCTGCCAGGCCTACTTCCTCTCCATTCTCTCATTATGCGGCGGTAAAGGCCCAAGCACGAAGGCTGTGGGGCTATGGGCATATAAGTTAACAAAAATAAAAAGGCCAGCCCCTAATGCGCTCAGACTGCTCAAATATCCATTTTGTCCATAATGTCTAGGACGGTGGTAAGAAAACCTTTAAGGTCTTCTCGGTCATTTATCCCTGCTCTGAAACTTATTTCAGGGAATTTGCCTTTAGAACAGACTTTTAAGGATACCTGGTAATAGGTTTCCTCCTTTCCTTCCTCCTCTTGTTGCCATTCATCTTCAAAGAGTTCAGGTTCATCCTCGGCATCTAATTCCAGGTCAGTCGGGGGCATTGGAAGACCGGATTCCCGCTCCCATTCGCAGTCTCTGATGATTTCCGTTACAATCCAGAGAATGTCTGAGTATTTCATATCAAGTTCCTGGCCCAGACGAATTATTTCGTTGGCCACCGGAGTTATCTTCAACAGATCTGAAAGGTTGACGGGATCCCCTTTTTCCCATTTGTCCCTCATCCTAACCACCTCCAATTCTCAACTGTACAGACATCAGTAAATTAGTATACCTGAAACCGAGTTTGCTGTCTACCAATACCCATCCTTCTACATTCTGCAATTATTGTTTCGGAAAACCGCCCCAGTGCTTGATGCCCAGGAATTGCTCCAACAAATCCGGTTTTCCACTTTAACCTATACTTCGCTACCAACAGGTTTTCAACCTTTCCTCAACCTGAGGAAAATTTTGGTCCAGCTGTTAAGGCCTACATCGCCACTCTTTATCTAATCATTAAAATGCCAATGAGTTCGGCATTAAAAACCCTTCAGTCTACAAATACTATAGTGAAAGGAGGTTCTGGCAGTGAAGGTCAACTGGCAGCACTTAGCCACTATCGCGGGAGTTTTGGCGTTATTGTTTATGCTGCTCTCTTCCCGGCAGGAGATTGAAATGCCCAAAAAGCCGAATCTTCCTGCTCCAAAATCACAGTGGTACTTAATAAACCGTGCCACCAACCAGGCTTCGAGCGCTTACACTGAACTTCCAGGTGCCCCGGTATCGTCCAGCGGCCGTCCCTACTTTATTGGTGGAGTAGCGGTTCATCCGAAGGTTCCCGGGGGCGACCACCTTGACCCGATCATCCCATTTGGAACGGTCATTATGTTGGAAAACCCCAAAAGTATCACTATACAGGGACAGAAATTAAACGCCTTTACGGTAATCGATACCGGAGATGCTGACTGGAGCAGGTTTGGAGATTCCCCTTATTGGGTCGATTTTTACTTCGGAACCGGCAATTACTGGAACAACCGAGAAGCCCTCAACTACGGTCTGCGCAACATCGACTACTACTGGTATGAACCCTTTGAATGATAATATTGGGGCACCTCAATCTCATAACCGTCGGGGGTCACTACCTGACAGAGGCTGCCGTGGTAGTCTCGCTCCGGTATCGCTACAATATGATATCCCTTGCGAACCGGTTCAATTACCACCTGCAGCTGGTTTTCATGTTTGAGTATCTTTTTGATCACCGCTTCAAGAGCAATAATGGCCACTTCGTCACCGCTCTTAAAGGCTACGCCCATTGGTCCGGTATCATCAGTAAACCCCATGGTCGGGCTTAAATCAAACCAATAGGAACCCCCTCCTCGATAAACAAATACACGATGACGGTTATTCTCAATCAGCCGTGGGACATAGCAAAATCTACCGCTATTCCAGGCCTTACTGTGCCACAGGGGTATATAGATAGGACGCACCCATTTATCATTAATTTCCAGAGTTCGATAGCTGATGGTAGAACCTTTTTTCATAACCTCTTCAGCGGTATACGGGCATACCGGCGGAGTTTCAGGATGTATCACTTGAGGTGCCGGCGGTTCCAGAAAGGTCAAGCGGTCAGCAAGAGCCTGGTTTTCCGATCGCAAGCCGGCCAGCCGGTACTCGTAATAACAGATGGTCCCTAACAGCAGTATCAGGGTCAACAGAAGGCAGTAAAGTGAGTTTCTGTTCATGAAATCCCTCCACTACATCATAAAGAGCATGGGGGGAAAATATGACGAACAACCGGCATTAAAGGCTGTCAAACTCTGTAAGCAATACCTTGAATTGTGGCATCAGATAATCCCGGTTCCAGAACCGGATCGGGCTCAATTATTGGGATATATCCCAAGAGAGATGGACTATGCAGATACTGCATTGCAGGAGATGAAAAATGTCGGGGTAAATATCAAGCCGGTAGTAATAATGATTCTGCTGGCCTTGACTTTTGTGATCGGCTGGGCCTTATGGCCGGCAGATCACCAACCAAGGGAGACAAGTCTTAAGCAGGCCATCGAGTTGTGCTTGCCCACTGCCTTTCGCTGGTCATCCGATGCGCGCTTGACGTATGTGATCAGTACGGAAGCCGGGGAATATACCCCGGGCAGTCAGGGCCAAGACGGGCTCCGTTCCAACTGGAACATCATCTTTGTCAATGAGAAAACAGGACAAAACCTTCTGGTGGCTGTGCGTCAGGGTAGAATTGCATATACCAGAGAACTGCTGATGGCCTTTAAGGAGCCCATCGATCTTTCCCAGCTGAAACTGGATTCCTCCGACGCTGTCAAGCATTTGGCGGATAGCAAAAAACCACTGCCTGACAGAGTTCATTTCGAACTCATCAACCAGCTATCACCTGTTCTGCGGGTTTATCTGGTTGGCTCCAGCCGCAATTTGCAGATTGCCTGCATGGATGAGGCTACCGGTGAGGTCATCTCAAACTGGTGTGCTGCTGTAAACTAGAATCCGGTCATCTCCCTGCCAGTTGTAAACACAGATATCAGATAGAATCAGCTCGACCTGATCCTTAATCGGTTCAAAATCAGGAGATGATACCGGAACAGAATACTCAATTTCGAAAACGTGGACCGGCATGACCTGCCAGCAAAGCAGCTTAAGCTCTTCAAGCCCCTCTTCCAGAAACTGCATTTCCGCTACCGGTACCGAAAACGGAGTATTGCGGTAAGCATTGTCGCTCAGGTGGGTTTGAATTCGATTAATGAAATCCAGGAGCTTTTGCTCTTTTTCAGGAGTCAGCACATATTGAAAAAGCATGTCGTATAGCGCCTGCGTTGCCACCAACTTCGTAAGAGGAGGCATCACCAGGTGATCTTCTTTGCCCAGATATCTCATGTTAAATAAGCCTTGCACTCGCATCACCTTTCGGGTTTATTTTGTAACACTTGGTAGTCTCGAATTCACTTCTACCTGATAAAAAGTCATAATCCGGACGATTGCCGGATCAATCCACTGTCATTTTATCAAAACCAGGCAACAATAGTATACGGGACTTATCAAGCATTAAAAAATGTCAGTGACGTACCCCGTCCGAAACCCTGGAAATCGGATAAAAAAACCCCCCGAATGGGGGGCTCTCTTGTTTATTTTGCCGGGTGGTTAAACTATGCTTCCATTTTTACGGGAGTGGATTGGCCTCGACCAAGGGCCGCCAGCAAGCCCAGTAAAACAACCAGGGCAATCAGGCCGTTTGTCAATCCCCCGGCTGCGGGCTTAACCGGAGCGGTCCGGAATACGTATATCACGCTGCCTTGAGCACCGTCAGGCTTGCCCAGGAAAGTGTCAACAGCTTCCACATTGGCCTTAAGGCTGTCTTTTATGGCACCTGCGGAACTCAGATCGACCAGACCGGCTGCCAGACTGACTTTGGCAGTTGAGGCTCCTTCGCCAATCTGAGCAACCCCGCTCTGCATCTTCTTCAGTCCGGGTACCACCTGACCGCTGACCCCTTGATAGAGCGCGTCGCTTCCATCCTTGATCGTTGCCATAGCAAACAGTATCGTTCCAGGTTTGCCTTCCAACAACACGGGAACAGGAGTGCCGTCAGCTTTGACGTCGCCAAGGCCTTGTACCACCTGATCCAGGCCGGCGCTGGTCCGGGCCAGAGAATCATTAACCTGTCCCAGTCCTGCCTTGACCGCTACCAACGATGCCGGGAAGTCCACCTGGCCCGCGGAAGTAGTAATCTGTCCACCTTTCTCCAGGGCACTCAGGTTGCCGGACAGGACATTTATCTTGGGTATTATCGCCTTCGATATCAGGTCGGCAGCCGGCCCGCTGCCAGCCAGTGACTTGAGGGTGTTTATATCGTTGTACAGGGAAGTTGTGGCCGAAGGTGTTTGACCGACATCCGCAGGGTTACCGATTACACCGTTCAAGCCGGCTACCAGTTGCTGCTGGGCATCCACTGCCGGTATGAGCTGCTTGTCAACGCTTGAACGCACCAAATCAATGGCGTCCTTAGCTCCGGGTGACCTTCCTCCAGCATCCTTCCCCTGAGCAGCGTTGAAGGTTGCAGGATCAAATCCTGGAGTTGCTATCCCCATCCGAATTTTGACCAGATTGCTGTACAACGAGTCAATTCCGGAACTTATCTGACGCAGGCCATTTATGACGGTCCCCTCGGCGCGTTCATTGCCCAGACCTTTCAATAACGTGTTGAAGCCGTAAAGGAGAGTATCAGGTTTTGACTCTGCACCGACTCCCTGCTCAATGGATTCAAACCCTGAATACAGCTTCTCAAAAGCTGTCTTTATGCCGCTCAAGGAGTCGGTCTGAGATGATTCAGGCAGTACGGGAATGATGGCAATGTCAAAGGAGTCCAGTTGAATATTTCTTCCGTCAGCTTCCAAAACAGCGTATTGTTTCGAGGGATAAGAAGGAGGAATGAGGGGGATGGTCCAACTTACAGTTGTTACTCCCTGAACATCCGTAACCACTCCCTCAGGGGATTCTCCTCCCACGCCGGGGGCGGTTACATTGTCAAAATACCGGTTGTCAAACTTCCAGCCTGACAGGGAAACGACATAGGGGGTAAAGATTACGGCTTCTTTGGAGACTGTTTCTCCCTGGTCATTCTGGAATTCAAGGACCTTCGGCGTACCAGTGGTGTTCTCCACTGTCACCACAATTTTGAGATGACCGCTTTTGCCCAGGAGTTCAGCCGGTTTCACCTGTTGCCCATCCAGGAAGTACTGGATGTCGATATTAACCGGGAACTTCATATCCTTTACTGCTGACTGGTCAAGGGTCGCCAGATAGTAAATGTCTTTTAATCCCTCAACCTGGGTGTTGATAGCAATTTGCCCGTCTTGAACAACCAACTTTTCTTTGCCGTAGAGATTGCGCAGTGAAGTCAGGCTGTAAGCGGACTTGTCAGTTACCTGGACCTGCCCTTCCCCGCTGATTCTCAGGTGATTCAGGACCTGAATTCCACTCACGTTTCCATTGGCATCAAAGGTTGTAAGAACGAGTTCATTGTCCTTAATTCCGGAGAGGTTTCCCCCGGCACTAAAAGCCGCGAGTGGATTTGCCGCCACCAGGAGCAGGCCTAGAATTACAGCGACAAGTTTGTGGATTCGGCAACGGTTTTTCAACCTCAGCTCCCTCCTTCCCTGGCGGCGCTTGCAACCGCCATTTTTAGGATAAACAGGCCCAAGACCAAGCCGACCAGCAGGGAAACTGCTGCGCCAACTGCGGCGGGTACTCCGGCACTTGCCAGAACTGTCGGGTCATTTTGATAGAGCGGGTAAACCGCGGCATACAGACCTCCCCAACCGATTAGAAGTCCGTCGAGCCGGAGACCGACAGCCGACAACAAGAGTGCCAGGAATAGCGAAACCGCGCTAACTACTGCTACATACCCCGTGTTGTACGGTGGCAGCGGAAAGGCTATAGCCAGCACAAAGATACCTGCCAGTCCAATTACGAGTCCGAGTAACATGCTTAACCCCATCTTGAAAAATTCGCCGTTTGGTCCCAGTGTGACGAAGAAAGCTAGTGCGATAGCCGCCAGGAAAAATGCTTGGGCTCCGAGCAGCCCTTGGAAATAGATGAATACGCCAAACAGTACTGCAGCGACTAATCCCATCAACAAGACCTTCTTCAAACAACCTCACCCCCAATAAAAAGTAATTTGACCCAGCCTTTCCCTGATATATTAATTTCTACCTAATATTATATTTTTCCTTCTTATGATCCTGTTGATTTTGTGGGGGTTGGCAGTAAGATTTGGTGAAGAAAGGTGTGATCTTCGGCCATCAACCTCATGCGCCTGTCAAGCAGCATGAGGTTGCGGAAACTATGCGGGGTTGCTGCATAACCGAGAGCCTAAGAGATGGCGTAAAACGTTGGATTGGTATCTAAAAGTCGGGGATTAACGGCGTGCACGAAAACTGACCAACTGGAACAGGGTCGGGACACTGGATCACCCCAAAAGCGACCCGGTTATTCAGGCTCGCTCCCTCCGAATTCGCGTTTGAAGGGGATAGCTTCCCATTCCTGATCCACTGACTTAATCAGCTCCGATATCTTACCTTCCGCCCGGCTTAGTTCCTCCTGACAACGGCGATACAGGCTGATGCCCTCCTGAAACAGTTCCAGAGATTTCTTGAGAGGCAGATCGCCTTCCTCCAGCTGTTTCACAATCTCCTGCAGCCGGTTATAGTCCTGTTCAAAGCTCATCACACCAGTCTCCTCTCCTTATTTCTCGGACCTCCACCTTGATTTCACCGTTGCGCACGGTAAGGTTGAGCAAAGAGCTTGGTTCCACCTGCTCGATAACCCGCACCACTTCCCCGTCTTCCGTGCGGGCTATAGCATAACCCCTTTCCAATACCTTGAGGGGGCTGATGGCATCCAGAGTCACCGCCAATTGTTTTAACGATGACGACCGGGTACTTAGAGTATTCATCATATGGTGCTGCAGGCCCTGCCGGAGATGCTGCAATTCCCGGCGGTGGGGTTCAAATAAGCAGTGCGGCTTTTTCCATATCCTTCTTTCTCTAAGGTAGTCCAGTTGGGCCCACTTCTGGCTGCAGTACCTCTCCATTATCCGCCGCAGACGAAGACCGGTGGTAATTAACTGCTCCTGATAAGCAAGCATATCCGGCACCGCCATCTGGCCGGCCTGGGTGGGCGTGGCGGCTCGGACATCAGCAGCAAAATCAGCCAGACTGAAGTCTATCTCATGACCAACTGCCGAAATAACCGGAATCCGCGACTGGGCGATGGCCCTTACCACTTTTTCGGTATTAAAAGCCCAGAGGTCCTCCAGAGAACCTCCGCCGCGGCCAACGATTATTACTTCCGGTTTCCCCCACTGGTTGAGGGCCTCCAGCGAACGGGCAATCTCATCCGGTGCCTCGGGACCCTGTACCGCAGCAGGAGCCACGACAATGTGACAGCCGGGATGCCGCTGTCGAACCACCCGGATGATATCCCTCAGTGCGGCTCCGTCACCGGAGGTTACCACCCCCAGGCAGTTGACGAAACGAGGAATAGGACGTTTGCGGCCTCGATCAAAAAGCCCTTCCTTTTCCAAGCGCTCCTTGAGCTGGGTCAATGATAAGAATAGACGGCCCAGGCCGTCCGGTTCCATTTCCTCCACATAATACTGGTAACGTCCGTATTTCTCGAATACGGATATATACCCGCGGGCAATCACCTTCAAACCGTCACCCGGCTTAAAGTCAACGCCTTTAGCCCGGTTGCGAAACATAACACAGGCGACACTGGCTGTTTCGTCCTTGAGATTAAAGTACATATGCCCCGACTTCTGGTAATAGCGGAAATCGGCGATCTCGCCTCTTACCCAGACATTCTGCAGCAGCCGGTCATTTTCAAGGACCGACCTCAGGTGAGCTGTCAATTCCGTTACCGAAAGAATTCGGTTGCCCGGTAACACCATTTCACCCATTTCTGCCTGCGGCTTTCACCAGATTGGAAAGCAGCATGGTGATCAGCATCGGACCCAAGCCTCCCGGTACCGGCAGCAGATATGGTCCGGCCTCCGACCTGAAATCATCGGTTATCACATTCCCACAGGTCTTGCCGTCTATCCAGTGGAAACCCGCATCGATAACCAGGGCGCCATCCTCAAACGCCGAGGAGGAGACTGAGCAAGGCTCACCCTTTTCCAGCACTACTACCTGATACACGGACATATCGATCCAGGGTTCCAGCTCACCAACGACCGTCACCGGATACTCACGCCCGATGAGCAGTGAGTTCAAGGGTTTGATCAGGTCCAGAGAATCTCCCACCAGCAGAACCCGGGGGCGGGGGGCTCGGACATAATCGTCTATTAAATGCAGGATGGCTGCGGATGCGCAGCTGGTGAATACCTGTTTCCCCAGGTACCCCAATCCCAGGTTCAGGGGATGGAATCCATCCACATCCTTGGATACCTCAATGGCCGCAATTACCTCATCCTGATCCACCCCCGGCGGCAGGGGGAGTTGAACCAGTATTCCGTGGACTTCCGGATCACTGTTAAGTTTGTTGACAAGAGCCACCACCTCGCCGGTGGTAGCCTCGGTCAAATGATGTATCTGGCACCGTCCCCCGATCTCCTCGGTGACGCGCTTTTTCATGTTGACATAGCGCTCGCTTTCCTGGTCGTTGCCCACCAGGACCACAGCCAGTACCGGGGTACGACTCAAACGCTCGACCTCTGCTTTTAATTCTTCTCTGATGCTTCGGGAAAGCTTCTGTCCGTCAATTATGGGCATGTTTCTTATTCCTCCATTTTCAACTGCCAGTCAACGGCATCTATCAGATTCCGTAACAGGTAAGCGGTAGTAACCGTGCCTACCCCGCCGGGAACCGGGGTTATGAAAGCGGCTCGTTTAGCGGCTTCTTCAAATTCAACATCTCCCACCAGCTTGCCGTCAACATAATTGATTCCCACGTCAATCACAATCGCGCCCGGCTTAATCCATTCACCCTTGACAAATGCGGGTCTCCCCACTGATGCCACCAGCACGTCGGCCCGCTCTACATGCTCCTTCAGGAGCCCTCTCTCACTGGTTCCGGAATGGCACACGGTTACAGTGCAGTCAAGGCCCGTCAGCATAAGGCTGGCCGGCTTGCCCACAATGTCGCTTCTTCCGAGAACAACCGCCTCCAGTCCCCGCAGTTTAGCTCCGGTGGCCTTTATCAAATGAATCGCGCTTAAGGCGGTACACGGCGCCAGCACCGGCCGGCCCAGGAACAGTCGTCCCAGGTTGTGCGGGGTCACACCTTCCACGTCTTTTTTATAGTTGATCGCCCACTGCAGAGCCCGGCCATCAATGTGCTTGGGCACCGGCATGTGAAGCATGATACCATGAACAGAAGGATCGCTGTTCATCGATTCGATTGTCCTGACCGCCTCGTCCTGTGACACGGTGTCAGGGAGGCTTACAAGCTCACTCTTAATCCCGACCTTCTCGGCGCTGCGCATCTGGGATGCCAGGTACGCCTGGGACGCCGGATCTTCACCGATTTGAATAGTCACCAGACGGGGATGTACACCTGCCCCTTTTAGGCGCTCCACATTATCTGATACGTATTCCAGGATGTCTTGAGCCGACCCTTTGCCGTATAGGATATTATTATTGTTCAAGACTAACCCCCATTTCCTGATCGTAGTAATAACATTTACGGGTCAACAAGGCACTACCTACAGCGTTATCGGTGCTGAGATTCGGTGGTGCCCAAAACAGCTTAATTCCTGAACCCCTTAGTCTTTCCTGCAGCCGCTCACGAATAAATCTATTGGCCATTACCCCTCCTGCCATGACCACCTTATCGAGGCCGTGTCTCCTGACGGCCATTCGTATCCCTTTTTCCAGGGTGTTGGCAATACACTTAAAAACCAGGTAGGCCACATTCTCCGGTGGTACTCCCTGCTCCAGCATTTTTACCGCCCGTGTTTCCGCACCGGAAAATGAAAAGCCCTGCTCATCCACCGCGGAAGGGATCGCGAGGCCGGTAGACAGAGGCTCGGCCATTTTCTCCATATATGGGCCCGACGGGAAAGGCAGGCCTAAAGCCACCCCCACCCGGTCAACCAGCTGACCGGCATGCAAATCCTTTGCCGCCAGGATTATGTCAATTTCGTATCGACCATGATCGCGCTTAACCAGGAGGATTTCTGAAGTCCCCCCAGAGAAATGAACCGCAATGAATTCCGGTTCGTCCAGGGGAAGGTTATGTACAGCCGCCTCAATATGTCCTTCCTGATGGCTGAACAAATACAGGGGATAATTCCCAACACTGGCCAGGCAGCGGCAGAGACCCAAACCGGCCAGGAACACAGGCATGTAGCTGTCAGGAAGCCGGCGCGGCCGGTCGCTGGCTCCCAAGGCCAGCAGTCGGTGTTTTTTCAACACCGGTACCAGGTTCTCCATCAATACCGGAAGATTGCGGGTATGTTCGAAATGGGCTTCAGACTGACGGAGACCCCTTTTCCCCGGTCCCACCTTTAACAGTATGCGCTCATCAGCCAAAACCTCTCCGGTTTCTCCAACCACCGCTACCGAGGTAGTGTAAGCGCTGGTGTCTACCCCGAGAAAGGCATTCAAGTCCCCACCTCCTTGATCCGGTCCAGGATGGCGTTTATAAAGGCGTGAGAATGGGCATCACCGTAGGTTTTGGCCAACTCTACGGCTTCATTTATAACCACCACCGGATGGACATCGCCACCGGCAAATAACATTTCATAAGTCGCCATTCTTAGGAGGGTTCTATCGACTGCAGCCATCCTCTCCAAAGGCCAGTAGGGAGAAAAGTGGGAAATCCGCTGGTCAATCTCCTGGAGATGCACCAGGGTCCCCTGGACTAGTTGGGCTATGAATTTCCGGTTCTCTTCTCTAATTGAGTAATCCTGATCGAGTTCCAGAAGAGCCTCCTTGGCATCAGCATTGACCAGGTCGACCGTGAACAGTATCTTGAACGCTGCGTCGCGGGCTTTCCGTCTGCTCAATCAATTTGCCTCCCTATTGTTTGCCGCGAAATTTTTTAATCCACTCATCAAAATCAACCTGTTCATCTACTGCTTTACCGATCAAAAAGCCTCCTATGATGCATAAAAATATAAAAAGAGTCTTCCAGACACCATAACTTATCACCATTATGCCGGCGATTAACCCCAGAAGCAGACCGATAGCCTTGCCGCGGTGGTTTTCCGCTATGTAAGAAATCATCTTATCCCACATGATTCATGCCTCCCTTCAACGCACCGCAGGCTTAGGAGCAAAGTCATCTACCTTTATCCTGACCTCCGCCACTTTCAGTCCGCCCACTTCCTCCAGGAGATTCGCAACCTTTTCTTGGACTACTGCAGTCATTTCGGGAATCTTGTAATCGGGATTGACCATTAAAGTCAGAGAAACCACCACTCCGTTCTTTCCGCTGGTTACCTCCGGCTTGATTTCTCGCACCCCTTCCACCTGCTTCACTGCTTTAAGTACAATCTGTTTAATGGCCGGCACAGTTATTATTACTTTACCTGCGATCGACTCCTGTACTACAACCTCGTTCTCCTCCCGGGATCTGAACAGCTGGATCAAAAGAATAAAACCTGCCAGGGCCAGAATTATCCCCACACTCCCGCTGAGGATGCGATTCTGGAACGTACCAAAGGCCTGGTCGATCCATTGCAGCGGTTCGGTATTGCCAAGAGCTAAAGCAATGATTACTGCCGATAAACCGATCAATAGCAGATTATACAGGGTCATAATAGACTTCCAAAAAGCCGACATCGTATCCCCCCTTAACATTGGATCGGTGTTAAACCCGGGTTACATATAACCGCCGATTGGGTTGGACCAAATGGCAGCAAGTGATAAAAAGCACAAAACCGAATAAACATCTCCCTCAAAATAGGACAACAACCCCTTGAACTTCAAGGGGTTGTTGGACGATTGCTTATTTTTCGGCCGACTCTTCCTCCACCTTGCCTTTCTTCATTGAAACCCCTACTACATGAATATTAACTGCAGTAACATTCAGGCCGGTCATGGTTTCTACCGCACTCTTGACCTGGTTCTGTACCGCCTTGGCTACAACCGGAATCGGGAAACCATACTCCACCACGATAAATGCTTCAATAGCGGTCTCGGTATCTCCCACTTCAACCTTAACACCCTTACTCAGGTTCTTGCGGCCGAGAATCTCAGTTAATCCGGCGGTGAGACTGCCGCTCATGGCGGCCACACCCTCAACCTCCACCGCAGCTAGACCTGCGATCGTAGAGACTACCTCTTCCGCTATACGTATCGCACCAATATCTGTATTGCTGCTTATCTTTTCTACAGAAACATTGCTATCCATTGTATCACCCCCTAAATCTGTACCTACATTCTATTAGAAATATTCACCATAGGCAACTAATAGTAATTTCCGACCTACTTGCGGTTAGTATCTATTCTTCTCGCGATAAAATTAGTGTATACCTCTCCGCGGCGGAAAAAGCTGTTGCCGAGCACCTGCTGGTGAAAAGGAATAGTGGTCTTGACACCCTCGATCAGATGTTCACCAAGAGCCCGGTCCATGCGTTCAATCGCTTGACTGCGGTCTGGAGCCCAAACAATAAGCTTTCCCAAAAGGCTGTCATAGTAAGGAAGTACAGTATAACCCGTATACAGATAACTGTCCACCCGAACTCCCGGTCCACCGGCCGGCAGGTAATTCACCACGGTACCAGCCGAAGGTATGAAATCCTGATTGGGGTCTTCCGCATTAATACGGCATTCAATGGCCCATCCGGACAGTTTCACCTCATCCTGAGGGATTTTCAGTTCCGACCCACCGGCAATTTTTATCTGTTCCTTGATCAGATCCACCCCGGTTACCATTTCGGTCACGGGATGTTCCACCTGGATTCTGGTATTAACCTCTATGAAATAACAGTTTTTATGCCTGTCCACCAGAAACTCTACTGTGCCGGCACTGCAGTATTCCGTAGCTTCGGCCACCTTGAGGGCCATCTGTCCCATCCGCGCCCGGAGTTCCTCGTCCACAAACGGCGACGGGGATTCCTCCAGCAGTTTTTGGTTGCGCCTCTGGATCGAACAGTCCCTTTCTCCCAGGTGAATAAGGTTGCCATGTTCATCACCCAGGACCTGTATCTCAATGTGACGGGGTTCTTCTATGTATTTCTCTATATACACCTTACCGTCGCCGAAAGCTGCCTGGGCCTCATACTGGACAACCTCCAGCGTCCTCTCCAGTTCCTTGCGGTTGTGAACCAGGCGCATCCCCTTGCCGCCGCCCCCGGCCGCCGCTTTGAGCAGAACCGGATACTCGATCTCATCTGCCACCCGGAGGGCTGTCTTTACATCACTGACCCCTCCTTGACTCCCCGGAACCACTGGTATTCCGGTTCTGCCGGCCAACTCCCGGGCGGCTATCTTGTCTCCCATGGTCTTGATTGTATGAGGAGAGGGGCCAATAAACTTGACCCCATGGGTGGAACACATCTCGGCGAAATATGCATTCTCGGCCAAAAACCCGTAACCGGGGTGAATCGCCTGGCAGCCGGTGTTAATGGCAGCACTTATTATATTGGAAATGTTAAGGTAACTCTGGCCCGCCGGTGCTTCACCTATGCAAACCGCCTGATCTGCCATCCTTACGTGCAGGGAACTGGCATCGGCCTTGCTGTAGACCGCCACGGTGGTAATCCCTAACTCCTTGCAGGCGCGGATAATCCTTACTGCGATTTCACCGCGATTGGCAACAAGAATCTTGGAGATCAAATCGTCACCCCTATTCCTTGGCAATTAAAAACATGACCTGCCCATATTCAACCGGTTGGGCATTATCCACCAGAATTTCTACAATCCTTCCCCTGACCTCGGATTTAATCTCATTCATCAACTTCATCGCTTCGACTATGCAGAGGGTCTGTCCAGCCTCCACATAGCTCCCCACCTCTACGAAAGGAGGGGAATCCGGGGAAGGGCTCCGGTAAAAGGTTCCTACCATGGGAGCAACTACCTGCACCAAATCCTCCTCCGGTATGGCCTCGGCTGCATTCTGGTTTTTGTCGGCAGGCCTCGCCCCCGGCCTGGTTCGCCGTCCCTTAGCGGGTTCAGTTCCCGGTCTCATCTCCTTGCGCAGATTAATTCTGAACTCAGGTCCTTCGTACTCCAGTTCGGCCAGGCTGGTCTCATCCAACAACATAATTAATTCTCTTATTTGCTCTACATTCATGTCCTCGTTCCCCTTATTCAGTCTGATTCCTTTGGGAGCCGGTTTTGTCGGCGGTGCGGCCGGCTCAGGCTTCTTCTCCTGCTCGGAGGGGGCTGCCGGCTCCACTCCTTGGGCCCTGTTGTTCCGGTATTCAAAGAACTTGCGGGCTATCTGGGGAAACAGCGCATAGGTCAAAATATCTTCATCACTTTGGGCTAATCCCGCTGACTCCTCCCGGGCTTTTTCCCAACCGGGGTTGAGGAGATCGGCAGGACGAACCGTTATAATCTCCTCATCGCCGATGATTTTCTTTCTGATCTCATCCCTGATGGGCACGGTCGGTTTCCCGTAGAATCCCCGCACGTAGTCTTTTACCTCTTTCGGGCACATTTTATAACGTTCCCCAGCCAGCACGTTAAACACCGCTTGATTGCCCACAATCTGGCTGGTAGGTGTCACCAGCGGAGGGTACCCCAGATCTTCTCGGACCCGCGGAATCTCCTCCAAAACTTCGTTAAGCTTGTGAGCCGCTTTCTGTTCCTCCAGCTGGGAGACAAAATTGGTTATCATCCCGCCGGGAACCTGATGTTCAAACACCTTCATGTCGTTAATCCGGGTTACACCACGTTCAAAACCCTTTTTCTTGCGGATATCCTCGAAATATGCAGCCACCTCAAATAAGTCGTGGATATCCAGGCCTGTATCCCATGGCGTACCCTGCAGGGCTCGAACTATCGTTTCTACCGGGGGCTGGGATGAACCAAAGGCCAGCGGCACACTGGCGGTATCAACAATATCAACGCCGGCTTCGGCCGCTTTTAAGCAGGCCCCGACAGCCAACCCCCCTATATAATGGGTATGAAGCTGTATAGGAATATTAATGCGTGCTTTCAGGGCCTTGATCAGTTCGTAGGCTTGATATGGGCCGAGAAGTCCGGCCATATCTTTGATGCACAGGCTGTCGGCGCCCATATCCTCCAGGCGGAGCCCGGCTTCCACGAAATACTCCATGGTATGTACCGGGCTGATGGTATACACCACGCATGCCTGCACGTGCTTGTCAACCTTCTTGACTGCCTGAATGGGGACTTCCAGGTTGCGGATATCATTCAGCGCATCAAAGATGCGGAAAATATCGATACCGTTATAGGCAGCCTGTTCGACAAACCTCTCCACTATATCATCCGGGTAATGAGAATAACCCACCAGTGATTGTCCGCGCAGCAGCATCTGCAGCCTGGTCTTGGTAATGTTGGCCCGGATCACCCTGAGTCTTTCCCAGGGGTCCTCGTTAAGAAAGCGGATCGCTACGTCAAAAGTAGCTCCACCCCAGACTTCCAGGGAATGATATCCCACATCATCGATCTTTTTCAGAATCGGCTGCATGTCTTCCAGGCTCATCCTGGTAGCCCAGAGGCTCTGATGTCCATCACGAAGTGAAGTATCTGTTATTTTAATTCGATTCAATAGGTCGCCCTCCCCATGAATGCTATTTTGATTGCTTATCAACCTGGTACTATCATCAAAAATCAACTCAGGCCGCAGCCTGAGCGATAAAAATGCCGATCGTTGAAGCACAATTTAATTATAGGCATATAAAGTCTGTAATTCAACAGATTCGGCACATGTATACAATATGCTTGCTTCGCTCATGGGGATACTCACCAGGTGAAGAACCCTGTTCCCGGATCCCGGTTTCATCTCTGCAGCACCTTGCCAACGGATGAACCCGCGGTTTGTCCAGCCGTTTTTATTCTCGGTTAATAAGGCTTACCTGACGGCTGTCCATCTTCAAAACCCCGGCCACCTGGCTCTTGATCTGTTCTTCCTCAGCTTCATCCAACGCGGGGCCGGATACTATCACCGACGCAACCGAGTCCTGAATAATAACCACCCCTTCCTTGAACCCCCGCGCCTTTAAAAGTCCTTCGGCTTTTAATTCCATTTCCATGGCATTGGTAATAGTCAAAAGCCTGTTCATTGCCGACTGTTTAGAGGTATCATCGGTGTTGGGATTGTTGATTATCTCCTGCAGTAATTCCAGCTGCTGACTTCTTACCTTTTCCCTCTGCAGGCGGAAATGAGGGTAAAAAGAGCCTTCCGACTCTTCAGGCAACTGGCCGGCAGCGGTTACTGAAGGAAGTTCTGCAGGCGGCTCCGTTTTGATTGACTCCGTTCTCCACTCGGCCAACTGCCAGCAGCCGATTCCTACCAACGCCACCGCCACCAGAGCAGCGATAAGCACCTTATGGCGCAATTGGAATATCACTTAATACCCCCTCCTCTCTCCATGGGAAGCACTGTAACCCGCGAAGCCGGAATTCCGAGCAGTCCGGTAACGGCTTGGGATAGACTTTCTTCCACTGCAGGATTAGCCGCTCCTTCAGCAATCACCAGAACCCCAACCACCTCCGGCGCTTTGCTCTCTTCCAAAACCGGCGAATTGTTGGACAGTACCAGCTGCCGGTCGCTGCTCTGCTCGGTTATATTACGAGTGGTGCCGCTCTGGTCTTTCTCCTGGGTTTGCCGGGTTTCCACTCTCTCATTGGTAGCGTAAACTTTAATACCTTGAGATTTCAGGGTTAATTTGACCTGCACCGCGCCAACCCCGCTGATCCGGGATAACACCTGGGATAAATCCTTTTCCAGGGCGGTGCTCTCATGCCCCGGGAGGGGGAGGGATTGCTGTCCCTGTGGTGTAGACGATGGTGACGGAGCGGGACTGGTCGGCCACAGGATCAGGGCGATACCTATGATGGCCAGGATCGCCGCTACCGCCTTTATCTGGGAGCTTTTCCAGGGTTTCTCCCTGACCCTCTGTAACCAGAATGCAGATGGCAACATGGTCATTCCCCCTTGAACTTTATTACTACCTGGTCCTCGTTAAGCCCATAAAGGTTTTTCATCATGCTGGTAAGCTTCTTGACGATGATTTCCCGCTCCTGGTCCTGCTGCTCCCGAGAAGAAAACGCGGTTACGGAGTCCGCCTCCGGAACCGTTGAAATGGGAACAATGACCATTTCAATCCCGGATAGCTTACCCTCTCCGGAAGTCATGATTACCCTGGTTTGTAAATCCCCAATCCCCGGAACTAAAATCGCGGTGCTGCTGATCTGCTGTTCGATCTTTTCCCTGATAAGTTCACTGCCGACCTTTTGAATATCACGGTTCACTTCCCTGCCGACTTCCTGGTAATCACCGCTCTCCTCATATTCCCAGGGCAGGTCCCAGGCTCCGGCCTGCATAGCCCTCCCGGAAAAAAAGACTGCCAGGATAGGGTTAAGGATGGCCAGTATTACAAACAGACCGATAGCAAACCGGACAAAAGGGCGTACGCTGCTGTCCGGAAGTAAGATCTCCAGAAAACTGGCGATCACTACTATTACCAGCAGGTTTTTGACAATAGTTACCAGGACCTCCACCATATCACCTCACCCGATTGTTTCCAAGGCCGCTGCTCTATACCGTGTCCCGGCAGCACCAGGCGCCGGTTTGGTAACAGCAGCTGCGGTTACCGCAGTAGTATTACGCTGTTTCCGGTACTTACCAGTATGGCTACCAGGACAAAGAACATAAGACCCACCGCCGCTACCGCGGCCAGTACCAGGAGCAGATGATTTCCCATCACCTCGAGAACCTGGCTTATTCTGCTGTCGCCCAGGGGTTCGACCACAGCGGAACTCACTTTATAAATCAAAGCGATGACCCCAATCTTTATAACCGGGAAGATAAAAATACCAAAAATAGTCAGGAGTCCCATGATGCCCACTGCCTGTTTTAACAAGACCACGTAACCGGCAGCAGTTTCCAGGGCATCCGCCAGGTAACCCCCGATAATTGGAAAGAAGGTATCGGTTACGAACTTGCCTGTCCTCAGGGTGATGGCATCCATCACCGATCCATAAATCGAACGCAGGGTAAGAATGCCGACAAAAAAGGTCAGCATAAGTCCCATGATAGCTTCAGCCAGGGTATAGAGCAGCTTGCCCAACCGCTCCAGTTTGATGGTATCAGTCAGTTGTTCAGCCAGATTCAGTATTGCCGACAAGGCTATCAGTGGAAATACAATCAACCCGATCCCCCGGGCAAAGGCGGTACAGGCAGCCATCATTAACGGGAAAATGGCACCGGCGGTGTGTATATGACCCAATCCGGTAACGAGAACCATCATCTGGGGTAATACCGCGGTCATCAAGTCGCTCATAGACTCAATCGCTACCTGGCCGATTCGTATGACATATTTGAATGAACCCAGGGCAATTGCAGAAATCGCCAGGAAACAGGCCATGCTTGATATCTTGGCTACCCCCTGATCAAAGGAGGACTGGAGGTTTACCAGCAGGGCCGATATAACCGTCAGGATCAGGATCTTACCCAACAACTGGCCGTTGGCCAACACTTCCCGAAAAAAGTACTTCCATAGATCTCCGACAATCTTTTTGGGGTTGAAGTCCCACTGCCCCGTCATGAAGTCGTTGATCCACTCCCGGGCTGATCGGTGTTCCAGGTAACCGCTGATTTCCCCATCAATGCTGGTCTTAAATTGTTCCATTTCCTGCAGATCCAGCTTGTCGATGGTTTCCTGCCAGGATAGGAAATTCTCCACAGGCTTATCCTCTTCTGCCCGGGCGTTTCCAGACCACACGGCCAGGATAACGGTCAGCGCGGCCAGCCAGCAAAGAAGTCGTTTCAACCCCTCACCCCTATCTGGGCATAATCTCCATGAGTGACTCCAGAATGGCTATCATTATGGGCAAGGCCAGCACGGCTATTATTATCTTGGCCCCGAACTCCACTTTTTTGGCCACGGCCACCTCTCCGGAATCGCGACAGATAGCAGCTCCAAATTCGGCCAGATAGGCCACTCCCAGAATCTTGAGCACTGTTCCCAGGAAAAAGTAGTTGGCTTCGGCTCGGTGTGATAGTTCGGTCACAACCGCCACAATGGTTGACAGCTTGTCGATTACGAAAAGGAAGATGACAGTGGCGAAAGTCAGGCTTAAAAGGACGGCCAATACCGGCTTTTCCTGCCGTATAATAAGCAGAAATATGGTCGCTACCAGACCCAAACCTACTATTTGTGCAATCTCCACAAGCGCACCTACAGGTTAAAGACTGCCCGAACCACTGTGAACAACTGGTTTAATAGCTGCACAACCAGGATCAAAACCACTACCACCCCGGCCAGTGTCAACATCTGGGCCTGCTCTTCCTTTTCCGCATTCTTCAGGACTATCCCCAGTATGGAGATCAGGATACCTATACCGGCAATGGTAAAAATTATATCGGTATTCAAGCCTATCCCCCCGTCAAACCATCAGGATACTGATTATCAATCCCACCAGGAAGCCCCCATAGCTCCAAAGTTTTTTCTCACTATCTTCCTGCCGGCGCGACTTCTCCTCCTGTATTTTCAACTCCGCACCGGCCTGTCGCAGCATCCTGATCTGATCCGAAGCGTCGGATACCCCGATACGCGTCCCGATTAACCCGATGACCGCCAGATCTTCAGCGGTAAAAACCTGCTGTTTACACAGGTGGTTGATCCCTCGATTCCAGGCCTCCCGGGCCGGTGCTGACAGGTCCTCCCGCAGGGAACTGCTGATCGTTTCAAAAAAACCCTTGACCGGCTCCGATGATATGTTGGCAGTACGGCGGAGAGCCTCTTCCAACGGATTCCGGGCATAAGCGATTTCCTTCTCCAGAAAATCAATTGCCATCCGCATCTGCCTGATGGCCCGCGTGCGATGGGTTAATTGAAATGCTTTCTGCAGCCCGATCCACCCGGTTACTGAGACGATAAGACTGACGCCAATTATTTTGGTCAGCATATTTACCCCCCGTTTGTCCCAATGGAATAACCTTCTCTATCGTTCCCGGGCCTTTTCGGCGAGACAGAACCACAACCAGCCGAAAACCCTGCTGCTTAAACATCTCCTGTATAACCGGCCGCCGCCGTAAATCCTCCAGAGAACTGGCATGGGCGGTAGCTATAATCCTCACCCCGGCATTGAGACACTCCTCTATGGCCTCGGTATCCTCACGACGGCCAATCTCATCGGTGATGAGAAGCTGGGGTGAGAGGGCCCGAATGGCCATCACTATTCCCAAGGCCTTGGGACACCCTTCCAGGACATCGGTCCGGGGACCCACATCCAGCTGGGGCTTCCCATGGAAGCACCCGGCAATCTCAGAACGCTCGTCAATTATCACCACATGCAGGTTTTGGGACAGCCGGCGGGCCAGGTCTCGTAAAACCGTAGTTTTACCACATCGGGGGGGAGAAATTATTAGGGTGTTGTAAGGCAGTCCCTGCTCATCAAGGATCTTCCCCGCCAACTGGTCACCGCAACCCGGAACTTCCCGGGCAATTCTGATGGCTAAGCCCGAGAACTCCTTCATGGATCTGATCTGACCGCTTTCCACAATGGTCTTACCGGCCAGTCCCACTCGATGTCCTCCCAATATGGTTATGAACCCCCGCCTTAACTCTTCTTCCAGGGCATAGATTGAGTTGCCGCTGATGGCTGCCAGGGTTCTGGTTATATCATCCTCCTGCACCACGTAACCTTCCTCAGCCCACCCGGTCGGCTTCCCTGAACCGGTTAAGAAAATCTCACTGTTCATCAGGCGGAGGCAAAGCGGTTTACCCAGGCGGAGGCGAATCTCCTCCAACTGATTTTGATAGGAAGGAGACAGGCTGCTCAGGAGTTCCTTAACAGCCGGTGCAAGGTACGGAATTATTTGGGCTTGCAGTTTCTCCGGTACATCCTGACTTTTACTCATAGGACCACCCCTCGCTTTAAAAGATATATTGGTAGTCCCGGCAATTTATGCACGAATAGCTTTCTAAAGGCGCGGGCATAATTCGCAGGCGATCAGGATAACAAACCATGCAGACAACGAAGTGTTGGGGGGAATTAGCGGCCGGTTTTTGTTGCCAACCCAAGGTCTGCGGTTAATTCCAGTGAGCGGACGTTGGGTCCGAATTGCGCAGCACCCGGCGAAGGTGGAAGGTGGAAAGCAGCCGAGCGACAGGAGGTCGCGAGCCCGTTTTTGAGACATGGAGGTCGAATAAACGGGGTGCTGCTTTCCACCGGAACCTGAGCAGTTGGTGCTGCCAATGCAGGACCCTGGGAGCGAGCGGAATTTACCGCAGGCCGCCGCAGGAGGTATCCGAAAACTACCCCGCACTAACCAGTCTGACCATCACAATAGAGGGCAGTAACCCTCTCCCTATAATTGCAGGCGTTTTACCTTTTTGGCGATGATGGTCTCCAGGTTGCCCCGTCTCTGGAGGGGCCCCTCCACCACCAGCGGGCCGGTCTGAGGNGAGAANATACAGTCGCCGTACCTCTGGTAAACGTCCTCAAAAACCGTTACATCCACCAGGCCGAACTCGTCCTCCAGCGACATAAAAACTGTTACCCTCCCGCTGCGGGTAGGAGGTCGATGGGGGCGAAAAAGCAGTCCCGCCAGCTTGATCCATTTCCCCTCCGTCTGAGTGGAAAGCTCACCAACGCTGGTAAACCCTCCGGCGGCCAGTTCATTCCTGATCCGGGCCATAAAATGTTCCCCGGTGGTAATATCCAGGATCTCAGACTCCAGATGGTGTTTCTCCAGCAGAGAAAAATCAGGAATCTTCAGGTTCTCATCTCCGCTTATCGAAAACAGGGCCTCCTCCCTCCGATCATAATCCTTTTTGCGCTGCAGACAGCCGGGGAGCAGAGCCAACAACCGGCGGCGGTTTTGATCAAAAACCTCGAGAGCACCGCACTTGATAAGGTTCTGAAATTCAGTCACGTTTAAATCGCTCCTGACTGCCAGGTCCGTCAGAGAGGTAAACGGCCTGTTCTCCAAAATGCTTTTCAGACCATTAAGGCTCAGCCCCTTAACCCGAGAGAGCGAGATGCGGATGGAAGGCGGATTCCGGAGGGCCTCAAAGCTCTCTCCGCTAAGGTTGATATGCGGCGGCAGTATTTTTATCCCCCTCCTCCGGGCTTCCCCACAGATGATACGGGGTGGGTAATAGCCCATCGGCTGGTTGCTCAGGACCGCAGCATAAAACTCCGCCGGATAATGGCGCAGCAGGTAGGCAGTTTTGAAGCTGGTGGTGGCAAAGGCGGCTGCATGCCCCTCACAGAAACCGTAGCTGGCGTAACCGGCGATACAGGAGAAGATGGTCCGCGCCAGTTCAGGGTCAAAACCGTTGGCCACCGCTTTGGTCACAAAAATCTCTCCGATTTCCTCCATGGCCTGATAAGAACGGGCATGGGTCATAACCCGGCGCAGCTTATCCGCCTCTCCGGGAGAAAAATTGGCGACGGCGGTGGCTATTTCAATAACCTGCTCCTGAAAGAGGATCACGCCGTAGGTTTTGGCCAGTATGGGCTCGAGGACAGGATGAAGATAGGTCACCGCCTCCAGCCCCTGCCGCCGGGCAATATACGGTTCCACCATATTTCCCTTTATGGGGCCCGGCCTGATTAACGCCATGCTGGCCACCACATCCTCCATTACACAGGCCCCCAAACGGGCTTGCAGGGAACGCTGTGCCGGGCTTTCCAGCTGAAATACCCCTATGGTTTTCCCGCTGTTAATCAACCGGTAGGTTTCGGGATCATCCAGCGGTATCCTGTCGTAATCCAGAGAGCCGCCATTACGGCGGATGGAAGCCACGGCATCTCCTACTGCGGACATGGTGCGCAGGGACAGCAGGTCCAGTTTGATCAGCCCCAGATCCTCCACATCATCCTTGTCAAACTGGGTTATCACCATCCCCTTGGCGGCCTGCTGCAGAGGGGTCAGCTCGTTAAGGGGTTCCCGGCTGATAACCAGCCCTCCCAGATGTGTTCCCAGGAAGCGCGGAAATCCGGCCACCTTCTCGCAGAGATCCAGCAGCAGCTCAAACCTCTTTCTGTCCAATCCGCTGTCCCGCAGCTCGGGGAGCCGGGGCAAAACATCTTTTATCTGGTCGGCATGAATATGGGGCAGCCTCTTGGCCAGGCTGTCAAGTTCCGCCGCGGGGAGCCCCAGAGCCTTGCCAATATCCCGTAAAGCCGACCGGGCGCGAAAGGTATTGTAGGTGCAGACGCTGGCCACCTTATCCCGGCCGTATCTCCGGTAAACGTACTCCGCTACCTGATCACGGTAGCGGGCATCAAAATCCAGGTCAATATCAGGTTTCTCCCCTCTCTCCAGGCTCATAAACCGCTCAAAAAGCAGTTCCCTCTCCATGGCATCCACCTCGGTTAAACCCAGGCAGTAAGCCACTACCGAATTGGCGGCCGAACCCCGCCCGGCATGGCTAATCCCCTGGGAACGGGCATATTTCACAATATCCCATACTACCAGGAAGTAATCGGTATACCCCAGGGTGTTGATTACGGCCAGTTCATGCTCCAGCCGCTCCTGCAGGGCCGTACTTATCCCCTCATATCGTTGATATGCTCCCTGATAGACAAGCTCCCGGAGCAGGGATTCCGCTTTCTGCCCCGGCGGCAGATCAAAGTTGGGAAAATGCGGGGTACTGAGATCCAGAGCCGGTTCACATCTCTCCGCAATCCGCCAGGTGTTGGCCAGTGCTTCGGGGTATTCCTTAAAAAGGAGCTCCATCTCCCGGGGCGTCTTCAAGTAATTCTCGGCATTAAGCGGCCGGTCAGGGTGTATGCCATCAACCCGGGTCAGGGTCCTTACGCAGCTCAAGATATCATGAACCATAAAATCATCCGGGGAAGCATAGTGAACATTATTGGTGACCACCAGCCCTACTCCCAATTTACGGGCCAGCCGTTCCAGGTTGGCGTTAAGCTGAACATTCCCCGGCAGGTAGCTGTCCTGCATCTCCAGGTAAAAATCCCGGGAACCCCAAATATCAAGATAAGTCAGAGCGGCCCGGTAAGCCCGAGAGTAATTGCCGCGCAGGAGGTGGTAAGAAATTTCGCCCCGGCGGCATCCGGACAGAGCAATGAGGCCATCCCCATGTCTTTTAAGGTTCTGGAGTAAAACCCGGGGGTGCCGGCGGGGGTATTCCAGGTGGGCGGCAGTCAGCATACGGCACAGGTTCCTGTATCCTTCAGGGTTGCGGGCCAGGAGGGTGAGATGGTGTCCATTTTCAAGGGTTACCTCCACCCCCTGAATCGGTTTAATCCCGGCCTTCTGCGCCTGGGCGCTGAACTTGACCGCCCCGCACAGGTTGTCGTGATCGGTCAGGGCCAGTGCCGGCATGTCAAGCTCCGCAGCCCTTCTGACCAGCTTCTCTATAGAACTCCCTCCATCCAGGAAAGAAAAAGCACTATGAACATGAAGGTGGATAAACAAGGCCCAACCCCTCCCTTCAAAAAGTGCCAAGGAAAGTGCCAAGGGAAGTGCCAAGGGGACGGTTCTCTTGACACCAAGATTTGCCGATAAGCATAATCACATATTCACCGGCTTGCGAGTGAGCGACATTGTGACGAGCCGTTACATCCCCCAACGAAGTTTTTCTGAATCCAGGGCGGGGCTATTTCGCCACGGATGGCGAAATACCGGCATCGGCATGGATGCCGCATATGCCGGCTGTCCCCTTGGCACCTTAATCACAGATGGTGTCAGAAGAACCGTCCCCCTGACACCCTCCCCTGACACCCTAATCATATATTTTGTAGAGGTTCCATGATTTTTGCTCCTGGTCGAAGAAAACCTCCCACACCCTGTTCCCTTCCAGCTGCAGACGGTAAAACAGCTTCACAGCCTCCCCTTCCCACCATTTCCCGACATCATACCAGCGGTCCAGGATCATCGTGACCCGCACCCATCGCCTCTGCCAGTAAATCTTCAGGGGTTTGCCGGGTTCCCCCTCCAGTACCCGGAGCGGGAGATTTACCAACTTGCTCACCGGGATGCCTCCCCGAAACGCCAGGGATCCCATAAGGATAACACCTGCTCCCGGCGGTCGATCGCAAGTCCCACATGAACTGCTCCCGGGATCTTGGCTGCCAGGCCCTCCACCGTCCCTTTCAACTCCTGGTGAGGCCTAGTTGACCTTTTATCCAGCGCGAACAGATCCTGTTCGGTCAGGCTCCATCGGTATAAAGAGGAAACCTCCAGCGTCATGCTGAGAATTGGCCCGGTAAGGGGTAGGTTTTTAAGCAGAATACCAAGTATCTCGCGCAATCTTCTTTCCTCTCCCGCTCCCCGCGACACCCGGCGCTCCGCCCGGCAGTTTCCCCCTTCCAATTCGGCCTGCAGAGCCACCTGGCGGCAGTTCATCCCCCGCTCCCGCAGGGCGGAGGCGATTATCCGTGCCCCTTCTTCCAACCTTTTTTCCAGAGGCCCCAGCTCGTAAACGCCCCGGTCAAAGCTAAAATGGCAGCTCAATTTTTCCGGAGGATACAATCCCAAGAGCGGGGTGCTGTCCCGCCCCCGGCGGTGCTGATAAACCGTATACCCATCCGGGCCGAGTATCTTCAAAAGCTCCTGCAGGGATAATGAATCCAGCTCACCAAAGCGGGTAAACCCTAGAGAACCCAGTTTTTCCACCACCCGGAACGGTAAAAGCCAGTCCAGAACCAGCGGTACCCGGGCCAGAAAATCCTTCTCCCCGCCGGGTTCAACTACCCGGCAGCAGAAACCCGGGACTTGGGCCTGATTCTTCCCATAAGGAACCCTGGTCGCCAGCCGGGCCAGGAACTTATTTGCGCCTATCCCTATTACTACTGGACCCCATCCTTGAGCCTGAAACCACTGGCCCAGTTTCTCCATCTCCCATGACACTCTACCACCGCTGAGATCCAGGAAGCACTCCTGCTCATCCAGGGGCTCGATTAGGGGAGAAATCCCGGCCAGTACCTGCAGGCAATCTTCCTGTGCCGCCCGATGAGCTGAATGGTCATACTCCACAAAGAAGGCCTCCGGACAGTGCCTCCGGGCCTGGTTGAGAGGCAGCCCTACCAGGGAGTGGTCTTCTATTTCCCGGGTAATACCAATCACCTTGCCCTCCCGGAAAACAGCCACCGGCTGCCGGTACAGGCGGGGATTTTCCTTGATAGTTACCGAAGCCAAGAAATAAGGGAGAAACAGACAGCCAACCCTTTTCATCAGACCATCACCCAAACATATGTTCGTATATACATTCTAGGATGTTAGTCGGGAAGCTGTCAAATGGCAAGTGCAGGCTACAGAGGAGGTAAAAGGAGCAAGGCAGAGGAAAGATTCGCCTTGCGGCATCAGTATGTAATAGGCAAATAGAGGCCGACAGAAAATTAAGGAATTTAGTGATTTCATACCTCCTTCAATTCAATCTGTTGAAGCAACCGTGTCATTCGAAAATAGTTCCGTGCCGCTTCAATATCTTCTTTTTGAAAATCCTTTATTTTCCCATTAGTTATTTTATAATCGATTCTTATAGTCGGGTTCATTCCCAATGCAAAAGGAACAACGTCTTTAAGATAATCCCGAAACGCACGTTGCCGGGTCCTGTTATCTTGCGCATATCCTTCTAACATTTCTGGAAATAATGGGTCAGGAGATTTCAATTTAGTAAAACCAGATTTTCCTGGCCTTATCACATTTTGTTTACACAATTCTGTATATCGCGTTACATCAAAACCTGTCTTAATCAATTTGTAACCGTGTTCCAGCGTCCGTAACCGGAATTGATTGAAATGTTGCTTTTCATCGAACTCAACAATAAAACTATATGGTTCTTTAAACCAAATATCGGCTCGTGCAAGTTAAGTCCATATAATTGTGTAAAATGAAGAGCCAAGACAAGGCCCCTGGTTTAGAATGGTAAGTGACGAAACAAACCACAACCGGAGGTGACCTTG
>JGI24713J26584_10000052_pt1 | contig 65178 bp, 54 predicted proteins | sample BioPla4DNA1_FD_26584 | JGI IMG/M metagenome (IMG submission 26584) | reverse complement strand
ATTCGATTTAAATGAAAAAAGGTATTGACATCCACCTTTTTATAAGTATAATGGTAATTGAATTTTGTTTAGGAATGCTAAACTTTAAGTTTAATTTTAATAAGAAATTTGCAGAGAGGAAGCCTTCTTATGAATATAGGTCAAAAAATAAAAGAACTGCGTATTCAAAAAAGCCTTACTCAAGAAGAACTGGCTGATCGGGCAGAATTGTCAAAAGGCTTTATATCCCAACTGGAGCGGGACTTAACTTCTCCATCAATAGCAACATTGGTGGACATTCTTCAATGCCTAGGGACAAATCTGGAGGAATTCTTTAGTGGAACTACTTCCGAACAGGTAGTTTTTAAAAAAACTGATTATTTTGAAAAATATGATGCTGAACTTAAGAACTTGGTGAAATGGATTATTCCTAATGCACAGAAAAATATTATGGAGCCCATACTCCTTACCTTAGATCCCGGTGGTTCTACCTATCCGGATAATCCCCATGAAGGTGAGGAATTTGGATATGTCATAAGCGGTAACATCACCCTACATATCGGGAATAGATCTTATAAGGCAAAAAAAGGTGAATCCTTTTATTTTACTGCCAATAAACAGCATTATATTACTGCCTCAGAAAAGCACGGTGCTACCCTACTATGGGTATCCACACCACCCAGTTTTTAATATATTGAATAATAAAGGAGAAAACACTAATGACGGATAATAAATTAATAAATCTTGTAAATATTACAAAATCCTACGGCGATAATGTCGTACTGGATGAATTAAACTTATATATCCGCGAAAATGAATTCTTGACCTTGCTTGGTCCCTCCGGCTGCGGAAAAACCACTACCCTAAGAATCATTGGGGGTTTTGAAACCCCTGACAAGGGTCAGGTAATTTTTGAAGGTAAAGATATTACCAACTTACCTCCCAACGAAAGGCAGCTTAATACAGTATTCCAAAAATATGCCCTATTTAATCATATGACCATAGCAGAAAATATAGCCTTTGGCCTTAAAATCAAGAAAAAAAGTAAGGCTTATATTGATGATAAGATAAAATATGCTCTAAAACTAGTTAATCTAGATGGCTTTGAAAATCGTATGCCTAATTCCTTAAGCGGTGGTCAGCAGCAAAGAATAGCCATAGCAAGAGCCATTGTTAATGAACCAAAGGTTCTTCTCCTTGATGAACCCTTAGGAGCCCTAGACTTAAAACTTCGCCAAGATATGCAATATGAACTAATCAGACTAAAAAACGAACTGGGAATTACCTTTATATATGTAACCCACGACCAAGAAGAAGCCCTTACCATGTCAGATACTATTGTAGTAATGAACCAGGGCTATATTCAGCAGATTGGTTCTCCGGAAGATATTTATAACGAACCTAAAAATGCATTTGTCGCGGACTTTATAGGAGAAAGTAATATCCTTCCCGCTATTATGGTTGATGACAAACTGGTTAATATTTTTGGAACCAATTTTCCCTGTGTTGATACCGGTTTTGGAAAAAACAAACCAGTTGACGTAGTAATCCGTCCTGAAGATATAGATTTAGTAAAACCCGAAGAGGGAATCATTAAAGGTGTAGTAACCTCCCTACTGTTTAAAGGTGTCCATTATGAAATGGAGGTTCATGCCTGTGGTCATGACTGGCTGGTACACTCCACTGACCTATCTCCCGTTGGCAGTGAAGTCGGTATCTGGGTAGATCCTTTTGATATCCAGATAATGAATAAGCCTGAATCTGAGGATGAAGAAGCGGTAGAAATAGAACTTTAGGAGGCTTATATGAAAATAAGGAATATACTAAATACTAGGACGCCAAAAATTCCATTACAAAAAAGCGTAAGACCGGTAATAGGAAATCGCCATACTAAATGGCTGTCATTTCCATATATTTTATGGATGGCCGGCTTTATTATAATACCACTTATTGTAATTATATATTATGGACTAACAAACCAAGACAAAAGTCTGACTTTTGATAATATCGCCCTTGTACTTGACCCTATTAATCTTAGGGCACTGCGTCTTGCCCTGGAGTTATCTTTGATTAGTACAATTATCTGCCTGATACTGGCCTATCCATTGGCTATGATATTAAATAAATCAAAGATGAAAAGTAATAGTTTTATAGTTATGATAATTATTCTACCTATGTGGATGAACTTTTTACTTAGAACAATTGCATGGCAAAATATCCTTGAACGAACAGGTATTATCAATACAGTACTTAAGTTTTTTAACCTGCCTAGCTTAAATATAATAAATACCCCCAGTGCCATAGTACTTGGTATGGTATATAATTTTCTACCCTTTATGGTCCTACCTATTTATAATGTTCTGATAAAAATTGATAAAGATATTATAAATGCTGCAAGAGACCTAGGAGCAAACGGTATCCAAACTTTCCTAAAAATTATACTACCTTTAAGCTTACCGGGAGTTATTAGCGGTATAACCATGGTATTTGTTCCATCCCTGACAACCTTTGTTATTTCTACCATTTTAGGGGGAAGTAAAATTGTCCTTATCGGTAACGTTATTGAGCAGCAGTTTCGAATCGGCAATTGGCATACCGGTTCAGGACTTTCATTAGTACTGATGATATTTATATTATTCAGTATGGCTATTATATCAAAATATGATAAAGACAGGGAGGGAAGCGGCCTATGGTAAAAAATTTTTTAGGTAGATTTTTTGAAAAATTCTATGTGGGGCTTATATTATTATTTTTATATGCACCTATTATTATTTTAATTATATTATCCTTTAATAGCTCAAAATCCAGGGCAAAATGGGGCGGATTTACCCTCCGCTGGTATAAGGAACTCTTTAAAAACGAAAGTATTATGAATGCACTTTATACCACATTGATAATTGCTTTTTTATCAGCCCTTATTGCCACCATAATAGGTACTGCCGCTGCTATAGCTATAAACAGCATGAAAAAAACACCAAGAACCATTATGGTTGCCATAACAAATATACCTATGCTTAATGCTGATATTGTTACGGGTATTTCACTTATGCTATTATTTATTGCCCTTAGATTTACCTTAGGATTTACCAGCGTATTATTAGCACATATTACATTTAACATACCCTATGTCATCTTAAGCGTTATGCCAAAATTAAAACAACTAAATCCCCATACCTTTGAAGCAGCATTAGATCTTGGGGCTTCTCCGGTATATGCTTTCTTTAAAGTAATCCTGCCGGATATATTTCCCGGTGTACTGACTGGATTCTTTTTAGCATTTACCATGTCCTTAGATGATTTTGTAATTACACACTTTACTAAGGGACCGGAGATTCACACCCTTTCAACCAAAATATATACAGAAGTAAGAAAAGGTATTAAGCCGGAGATTTATGCCCTATCGACTCTTATGTTTATAACCTTATTGATCCTGCTAATTATTGTTAATCGTAAAAATGCGGAGAAAAAGCAGATCGTTAAGATATAATAATATTACTAAATATAAATAAAAGGAGGCCTTGTATGAAAAAATACTTATCTTTATCAGCCATTCTTATAGTTATTGCCCTACTTACAGGCTGCAGTTCCAATAATGGTGAAAAAGTTTATGTATACAACTGGGGTGAATATATTGACCCCGAAACAATAGAGCTTTTTGAAGAAGAAACCGGTATAAAAGTAATTATGGATGAATTTGATACAAATGAAGAAATGTATCCTAAAATTCAAGCAGGAGCAATAAATTATGACGTGGTATGCCCCTCAGATTATATGATACAAAAGATGATTGAAAATGACCTTTTATATGAGCTTAACTTTGATAATATACCAAATATAAAATATATAGATCCCAAACATCTTGAAAATTCTGAGGAATTTGATCCAGGTAACAAATATTCCGTCCCTTATTGCTGGGGTACTGTTGGAATCTTATATAACAAGACTATGGTAGATGAACCTGTAGACAGCTGGGGTATTATCTTTGACGAAAAATATTCTGGAGAAATTCTTATGATGGACAGTGTCAGAGATGCATTTGGTATAGCTTTGAAATATCTTGGTTATGATTTAAATTCCACCAATGAGGCTGAATTAGAAGAAGCTAAGGCTCTTTTACAAAAACAATATCCTCTAGTGCAAGCTTATGTGGTGGATCAGGTTCGTGATAAGATGATTGGTGATGAAGCCGCCCTTGGAGTAATTTATTCCGGAGAAGCTATCTATACCAGCAGAGAAAATCCCAATTTAGAATATGTAGTTCCTAAGGAAGGCTCCAATGTATGGATTGATTCCTGGGTTATTCCTAAGAACAGTAAAAACAAAGAAAATGCAGAAGCATTTATAAACTTTATGTGTGACCCTGAAATAGCCCTTATGAACTTTGAATATATCACCTACTCTAGCCCTAACTTAGGAGCTTGGGAGCTGATTGAGGATGAAACCATTAAAAATAGTCCTGTTGCTTACCCTCCCGATGATATATTAAACCTTTGTACCCCTTATCGTTATCTTGGAGAAGAAATAGAAAGCCTCTATATTCAAAAATGGAATGAAGTTAAAGGTGAATAGATAAAAAATAAAATGTAAGTCCATAGATATTATTGTTTAACGATAATTATTTATTGACTTACATTTTTTATTATGATAATTTCTATACATAAGAGTTTAATAAACTTTAATTATAAATGGAGGATATAATAAATGAAAAAATCTACTCTAATATTATTCACAAAGCATTTATTAGATTTTATGTTTTTTAGCGGGATTTTAGTATGCCTAGGAGTCCCCTTTATTTTTAAGCTGGCTGGAAGATATTTTACTATATTTGACCGATACTATATACCATTTTGTATTATATATATATTGTCCGGCATCTTTGCCTTAACCATACTTTATGAACTGCGAACTATGTTTAGGACCGTTATAAAGGAAAATCCCTTTGTAAGAGAGAATGTAGTATCCCTAAAGAAAATGGGCTATTATGCCTTTGTTATAGCAGCTGCCATGGTAGTTAAGCTCCTCTTTATAGTAACTCCCTCTACTGTAGTCTTATTTTTAGTATTTATTATTGCCGGTTTATTCTCCCTGGTACTTTCCCAGGTCTTTGATCAAGCGGTTACCTATAAACTTGAGAATGATTTAACTATATAGAGGAGGAAGCTAAAATGATAATGGTAAATCTAGATGTGGTTATGGCACAAAGAAAAATCGGACTAGCAGAACTAGCCAAGAAAGTTGATATTACCCAGGCTAACCTCTCTATCCTAAAAAACAATAAGGCTAAAGCCATACGTTTTAGTACCTTAGAAGCTATCTGTAAGGCCCTAGATTGTCAGCCCGGGGATATACTGGTCTATGTAAAAGATGAAGATAATAAATAATAATCATTATTAATCATAGGATACAAATGTAAATCTGCCGTTAGTCAATAATTACTTATCGTAAAACGATAAATAATTATTGACTAACGGTTTTGTTTGTGCTAAATTAAATTTAAAATTATTACTCTAATAAGGAGGATATATAATATGGAATCGCAAAGTAATTCATTGTTCCATAGGATTCGTCAAAATTATGATTATTTTTTCTTGATAAGTTTAATCTTTGGATTAATGGGAACAATTCTGTTTCATAGGGCAGGAATGGGGTTAAACTCATTTCTCTTTACTATTATTATTGTAGTACTCTTTATCTTTATAACAAAAAAACTAAATATATCTTTTACAAAATGGGTTTTGTTTTGCTTAATTACTTCCATACTACTTAGCTTATCCAATGTACTTACATCCAGCTGGAAACTGCAGTTTTTAAATAATATAGGTATACTACTATTATTAGATACCAGCTTAATCCAATTGTTATCAGAAAGAAAATCCTTAGGCTTTTTTGATAATATAAAAAATATACTATTACTTCCCTTTAAAGCCATATCTTCAATAGGATTAATCTTTGTAGAGGGGAATCGCTTTGTTAAGGATAAAAAAATAATAAAAAATGATAAATTTAGAAATATCTTGATCGGATGTATGATAGCAATACCATTAATGGTAATAACAACAGCACTTTTATCCAGTGCAGACATGTTATATGGTAAAATAGCAAAATCCATGTTTGAATGGCTTTTATATCGTGACTTTTATAGAATTATAATAAAGATTATTCTCGGAACCCTTGTATGTTACTGCTTGCTGTATGGGGTAACTAAAGAAACTGCTGTCACAGTAAAGGAAAAAACAAAAGCCAGTCCAACCATAGGAATTACAATATCTAGTCTACTGCTTTTATCCTATGCTCTTTTTTGTGGAATTCAGATATTTTACCTCTTTGCAGGAGGCATATTTGTACTACCAAAGGAATTTACCTATGCAGATTACGCTAGACAAGGGTTTTTTGAACTACTTACGGTGACCGGCTTTAATATTACTTTAATTCTTATATGTGAAAATGTTTTTGAAGAAAATAAATTTTTAAAGGGCATACTTACTGCAATCACAGCCTGTAGCTATATTATGATAGCCTCTGCCACCTATAGGATGATTTTATATATAGGGGCTTATCATTTGACATTTCTTAGACTCCTTGTACTATTATTTTTACTGATAGATTCCTTACTTTTGGCAGGAATTGTACTGTCCTTATATAATAAAACTTTTCCTCTTTTTAAGTACTGTGTAGTGGTAATTTCAATTTGCTATCTAATCTTTTCTTTTAGTAAACCGGATTATTATATAGCAAAATACTTCCTTGCCCATACTGATACTAATGAATTAGAAAGCGAAGATATTTACTTTCTTACAACAGACCTATCTTATGATGCGGCGACTCTTGTAGTGCCCCTATTAGAAAAACATAATGATAGTANGAATCTTTACCAAATAGACAAATATTGCAAGCCTTTAATATCAGATACAAAAGATATTCGTNATTATAACTACTCTTACATGAAAGCCAAAAAATTACTAAAGGATAATTTAAGCTTTAATAAAGTTGATTAGGAAAAAACCCATTTAGACTAACCTTACAATCAGTCTAAATGGGTTTTCTATTTATCTAACTACATTTCTTTCTTCACCATTTAAGTAAGCTATTATATTTTTATAGACTTCATCAGTTACCCTCTGCCTTGCCTCTACGGTTGCCCAAGCAATATGAGGAGTAATTATAAGCTTTGTGCTGTCTTTAATTTCAAATAGGGGATTTGACTCTGCCATGGGCTCTATGGTAAGTACATCAAGACCAGCCCCTGCTATCCAATCTTTTTTTAAGGCTTTTGCTAAAGCCTCTTCATTAATTATGGGTCCCCTGCCAAGATTTAGAAGTATAGCACTGGGCTTCATTTTTTTCAGTTCTTCTTCTCCTATCAAATCCATGGTTGCCTTATTTAAAGGAGCATGAATAGAAATTACATCTGATTCTTTTAGTAAGGTATCCATATCCACTCTTTGAAAATCTTCATTATTATTTTTGCCGGAGGTGGAATAATAAATTACCTTACAGCCAAATAATTTTGCGATTAAGCCAACACCTCTGCCAATCTCTCCAAGACCTATAATACCCCAAGTCTTGCCATAAAGTTCGTGAAATTTCTTATCAAAATGGCTAAATATATCGGAACGGATATATTCTCCTGATTTTACAAATTGGTCATAATAGCTTAATTTCTCATACAAATAGAAGAAAAGGGCAAATGTATGCTGGATTACAGACTGTGTAGAATATCCTTTAACATTTGTAACTGTAATATTCCTTGAATTTGTATATTCAAAGTCAACTATATTGGTACCTGTAGCAGTTAGGCAAATAAGTTTTAAGTTGTCGGCACCGGATAAAGTCTCTTCATTCATAGCTACCTTATTAACAATAATAATATCTGCATCCTTTATCCTTTGGGGTACCTCTTTAGCTGTAGTATTGGGATACTTTATAACCTCTCCCAGGGTATTAAACCGGTCTAGGTTAACATCACTTCCCAAGGTATCAGTTTCTAAAAAAACAATTTTCATATTATGTCACCTACATTTATCTGATTCTTTCAGGAAAGCCTACCTTCTTTTGCACCTTTCTTAAGGTCTTGTTAGCAAAATACTGAGCCTTTTCCCCGTTATTCTTTATTATTTGGTCTATATAAGCCTTATCTTTACTAAGTTCTTCAAATCTATCCTGAATAGGCTTTAGCATGGCTGCTACCGCTTCCCCAACAGCCATCTTAAATTCACCGTAACCTTTTCCTTCAAATTCCTTCTCGGTTTCAGCTATGGTCTTACCGCTGGCAATTGTGTAAATTTCAATTAAGTTACTGATACCGGGTTTATCTTTAGAATGGCGGATTTCATTATCTGAATCTGTAACTGCCTTCTTAAATTTCCTAATAATAGTATCGGTATCATCCAAAAGAAATATACTGGCATTGGGATTTTCATCGGATTTTGACATCTTCTTTGTGGGCTCTTGAAGACTCATAATCCTGGCCCCTGTCTTCTTAATATATGGCTCAGGGATAGTAAATACTTCTCCATACAAATTATTAAATCTTTGAGCAATATCTCTGGTAAGCTCGATATGCTGCTTCTGGTCATCTCCTACAGGAACTATATCTGACTGAAACAATAATATATCAGCAGCCATTAAAACCGGATATGTAAACAAACCGGCATTAATATTTTCAGCATGTTTAGCTGCTTTATCCTTATATTGGGTCATACGAGAAAGTTCTCCCATATAGGTAAAGCAATTTAAAATCCAACTAAGTTCCGCATGGGCAGGAACATGGGACTGGTAATAGATACAGTTCTTTTCCGGGTCTAAACCTGCAGCAATATATAAAGTAAGAAGAGCTCTGGCTTTTTTCCTAAGCTCTGCCGGATTTTGTCTTACGGTTATGGAATGCATATCCACTACACAATAAAAACATTCATATTCATCTTCAAATTCAACCCAGTTTCTTAAGGCTCCCAGGTAATTACCCAGTTGTAAGGTACCGGTAGCCTGCATACCTGAAAATAATGATTTCTTTCCGTTTAACATCACACCACATCCAATTCGCTTATTTTTTACTATTATCTTTTGATATTCTCATTCAAATATATTAATAAAGACCCAAAATGTCAATCCTTACTATTTTAATTTTTCTAAAAGATCTAGGGGTTTATCTATAAAATCATCATATTCTTCCACCTGTCCAAAACCATATCTGGCATATATAAAAGGTACCCCGGCCAGCTTTGCAGCCTTAGCATCTCCTGCAGTATCTCCTACATATACAGGGTTTTTTAGATTATTTCTTTCAATAACCATCTTTATATTATCGGCCTTGGCTTTCCCGGATCTACCCGGATATTCATAATCTGTAAAATATTTTTCAAGCTGGGGATAAACTTTAAAGAAACACTGAATATAGCCTTCTTGACAATTACTTACAATGAAAAGTTTGTATTTTTTATGAAGCTTTATAATAAGCTCTTCTATTCCCGGATATAAATCGGCACCATGTTTAGCCAAATACTCATTCTCATACTCGCAGCACTGACGAATAAGCTCTATAGCCTTCTCCTTAGATACACTTTGAAATAGTTGGATTCCTATGTCCTCAAGTAATTGGCCAAATAAACCTTTTAGTTTGTCAGCAGTAATTTCATCCTTTACCTCAGGATATTTGTTCTTTACTTCGGTCCAGGCTTTAGCAACCTCCTTAGTTGAATCCCATAAAGTTCCGTCCAAGTCAAATATTATACTATCGTACATTTAGTTTATCCTTACCTTTCTAATGATTATATCTATATCCATTTAAATAGTTATTATAACCAAAGTTTATATGTGTAGTAAAATAATCTTCATTGATATATAATGCCTAATTTAAGCTATATTGTCAACCTTCATAGAAAGCAAAAGGGTGAAAGATATTTTTCACCCCTTATGCTTCTACTTATATATTAAATATAATCTTTCATATATTCTCCATGGGCCTTAATCATCTCATCGCACATTTTCACAATATCATCAATAGACAACTCTGCTGCAGTATGGGGATCTAACATGGCTGCCTGATATATTTTTTCCCTGCTCTTTGTATGGGCGGCTTCTATGGTTAAAAGATGAACATTTATATTAGTCATATTCATAGCAGCCAATTGTACCGGCAGCCTTCCCACATGGCATGGTGAAATTCCGTTGCCATCAACTAAGCAGGGAACCTCTACGCATGCTTCAGAGGGCAGATTATCAATTAATCCTGTATTTAAAACATTTCCCCCTATCTTAATTGGCTTATTAGTAATTATAGCTTCCATAATATAAGAAGCATATTCCCTGCTTCTTTCATGGGTGATTTTACCGTCCTGTAAGATCTTGTTTTTCTCCTCTTCCCACCCTTCAATCTGATTTACACATCTTCTTGGATATTCGTCTAGAGGAATATTAAATCTTTCGATTAATTCCGGATATTTGGATTTTATAAAAAATGGATTATATTCTGCGTTATGCTCACTAGATTCTGTACAATAATAACCCAGATGTTTGATATATTCATACCTAACCATATCATGATGCTTCTCATTGCTATTCTTTATAATAGCCCGCTTTCTAATCTCGGGATAAAGATCATTGCCCTCCTTATCCTTTATCTCTAAAAGCCATGCCATATGATTAATTCCGGCAATAAGCTCACTACGGCCCTCTAGCTTATCTTCCATACCCAGGCCCTTAAGCAGATCACGAGAACAGATTTGCACACTGTGACATAAACCGACGGTCCGTACTTTAGTATATCTTAGCATGTACCCGGTCAATATTGACATGGGATTAGTATAGTTTAAAAGTAAGGCATTTGGACAGACTTCTTCCATATCCCTGGCAATGTCTCTCATAACAGGAATTGTCCTTAAGCCCCTCATTATTCCCCCAATTCCCAATGTATCGGCTATGGTCTGTCTTAAACCATATTTTTTAGGTATTTCAAAATCAATAATGGTACATGGATCATATCCCCCAACCTGAATTGCGTTAACTACAAAATCTGCATTTCTTAGTGCATCTTTTCTTTTATCTTCACCTAAATATGTATATATTTTTGCTCTGGAAGAATTTATGTTTTTATTTATTGCCTTAAGTATAATTTCTGATTCTTCCAGTCTTTTGCCATCAATATCATACAAGGCAATTTCCGCATCCTGCAGACAAGGGGTACACATACAGTCTCCTAATACATTTCTGGCAAAAACTGTACTACCGGCCCCTAAAAAAGCTATTTTAACCATACCTATTTCCTCCTTCTTGCTTTGGCCTATAAAAATATTTTACCATATAATTTTAGGCTATTACTATTAATAAAACAATGATATATAATAATATTAAAATGTTTTAAATTACTTAAATTATCTAGACTAATGCCGGTTGCTGGTTTAATATATATGTATAGTTTAAAAATATAATTTCTAAATAAAATTTACAGTAGTATTGTGAGGATGATGATTATGAAGCAAATAGCCAGTTTTACCATTGATCATATAAGATTGTTACCCGGTATCTATGTATCAAGAAAAGATATGCTGGGGAAAGAAATTATAACAACCTTTGACCTTCGTATAACAAAACCTAACCGGGAGCCTGTTATGGGAACCGGTGAGATTCATACAATTGAACACTTAGGAGCCACCTATCTAAGAAATCATGAGAAATATGGAGACAAAACCATATACTTTGGCCCTATGGGCTGTAGAACAGGTTTTTATCTTCTACTTGGGGGAGAATATAAGTCCAAGGATATAGTCCCCTTGATTACCGAAATGTTTGAGTTTATTCGTGATTTTGAAGGGGATATCCCCGGGGCCACAGCCATAAATTGTGGTAATTATTCAGATATGAATCTGGATAAAGCCAAACAATATGCCAAGGATTATCTGGATAAAGTTCTATATAATATTGATGATGAACATTTAAACTATCCTATATAAGACTTAAAACTTAATTATATTTAAAGGGGGATATCGGTCTATTATACCGGTATCCCCTTTAAATATCTAAAAAAGTTCCCTTGCATGATTGTAACAGACATGAATATACTATAATGAATACATCCGATGGGAGAAGCTATGGCAGAAGATGGTTTACTTCATACGGCGGAACTGTTAAATACCGCCCTTCCCTATGTGGAAGGAAAGGCAAAGTTGGTCCTGGATTTGTTCGTAAAATTTTACGAGCTAATTATTTGCATACAAAACTTTAAGACAAATGATATAACTGCCTGTGGCTTTAATAATGAAAAGGTTGATTTAGAAGCTCTATTAAAGAATATTAAACCCAAATGTAATAAGGAAGAAAGGGTTTTAGTAGATAAACTTCTTAATATATTTCAAGCAAAAAAAATATTCGAAATGTATAATTCATACATGGAAGTTATGAATGCCATGGAGGGATTTAATGACCCTAAGGATGAGGCCTGCGACAATGATACCGGTAATATTATGAATAATTTTACAGGCTTTGATTTTTCTACTATATTAGGAGATAATGTGGATATTAGCTCCATATTTGACCAAAAAGAAAACATAACTGAAGAAAACCAAGATCATGATAATAACATACCTTCACAGGATGAAAATACTGAGGATAAAGATACTGATAATATTATTAATGAAAAAAATAATAAAGAAAACTCAAGAAGTGACTATAACAATATATATGAAACACTTAAGGCCATGATTCCTCCCGAACAAATGGAAACATATGAAAACCTTAGAATGCTTTTTGATACACCGTCATATGATGATAGTAACAAATCCGATGAAAAAAGTGAGTGATATTATGACTGATAACTTAAATAATGGTAATCCCAAATTAAAAAATGTAGATCCTCGTAAATTAGTTGTTCTTATGGAATTAATTAAGAAGGCTGAAGGAAAATCAATAGATGAATTACTTCCCCTTATTATTAGTACCAATAAAAAACTTCAGGAGCAAAATCTAACCTTTACTAAAGATGAAAGTGAAATTATGATTGATATACTGACAAAAAACTTATCTCCAAAAGAAAAAGCACAATTTAATATGTTAAGAAAACTTATGTTAAAGTAAAATTAAAAAAGCTGCTGCAAAATTTTTATTTTTTGCAACAGCTTCTTTTATTAAGAGTGAGTATTAACCATTCCAACATTATTACTTTCTTCACGTTTTACCTCTCGGTACATTCTAAAATATTCCCTAGCATAAAGTGCAAATGATAAGGCTAAAAATGCTCCACAAATTATCATTAGAATATTCACTATGGTTTGATCTAAATTGGGCAGTGCCACCAACACCAACATTACTGCGTAAAATACCGTTGTAGATACCTTACCAAACCATTTTGAACCATCTAACCTCCTATCTTTTTTTAGCATAGCCAAACCGGCTATCAACATAAATAACTGCATTGCTACAAAAAGAATTAGGAGCAAAAACATCCATTTTATTTTAACTACTAATACAAATATTAAGGCTGCCTGGGTCGCTTTATCAGCCAAAGGATCGATTAGTTTGCCAAACTCAGTTACCATATTAAAGGTTCTTGCAATAAATCCATCCAAAAAGTCTGTAAGTCCTGAGGCTAAAACAACTGCTGCTGCTTGAAAATATTCTCTTGGTTGCTGAGCCCTAATATACTGCATCACAAATACCGGAATTAATAGGAAACGAATATAACATAAAATATTCGGGATGCTCCATAAGTCCTTTTTAGTAAATCTGGTAAGAATTTTCATGTTTTCATCATATCCCCTTTACTTTTATGCTGCTTGCTTAGTATGTCTAATCTATATATATATAATAATTATTATATGAAAAATATAAGTTAATCTACTTATACGTTTATATTTTAACATATTCAAGATATTTATCAAAGGTGTTTTTATTAAAATTTTGAGCCTTGCTTTCTTTGTTCCATTTTATCCATTAAAATAAATTTTATTGATAATTTATTATTATAGGTTTTATTTTACTATACTTATAAAATATTGTAAATATTTTTCATCTTGTGTTTAAATATTATTGAAAAATAGTGTCTGTTTTAGTAGTTTAATACCTATAGGATTCTAAAGTAAAGAAGCTGTTGCTTCAAGATTATACATTCCTTAAAGCAACAGCTTTATTATTATTTTACTACAATGTTAACTATTTTTCCCGGAACATAAATTTCTTTTATTATAGTACCGGTAATCTTATCTGCCATGGTTTCTTTAACGATGGAAAGTACTTGATCCTTAGAAGCTTCTGCTGGAATCATAAGGGTACCTTTTGTTTTTCCATTGATTTGGACTGCTATCTCGATTTCGCTATCCTTCATCTTATCTTCATCATATTCAGGCCAAGTATTATCAAATACTGAACCTGTATTACCCAGCTGAGACCATAATTCTTCACTTACATGGGGTGCAAAAGGTGCAAGCAGAATAATGGCTGTTTGTAGGGTATCACGGTCTATTCCACCGGCTTTTTTAGCCAAGTCTATCATCTTATTATTGTATTCCATAAATCCGCTTATAACCGTATTTAAGTTGAAATTTTCTATTCTTGTGGTTATATCATATACAAAACGGTTCCTGATTTTTATCATTTCCTCAGTTGCTTCAAGGGTTTTGTCCTTATTATCCACAACCAAATTATAGAAACGGTTTATAAAACGATATACTCCCTCAATTCCCCTATCATCCCATTCGGAATCTAGTTCGGGAGGACCTACAAATAATTCATAAAGTCTTAAGGAGTCACAGCCATATTCTTCAATAAGTCCATCCGGTGATATTACATTGCCCTTAGACTTACTCATCTTGGCTCCGTCCTTACCAATCATACCCTGATTAAAGAGTCTGGTAAAGGGTTCGTCAAAATCTATTACACCTATATCATTCAAGAATTTTGTATAGAATCTGGCATATAATAAGTGGAGTACAGCATGTTCCACACCACCTACATACATATCTACCGGCAGATATTTTTCAGCCTTGTCTTTTCCCACCAGTTCTTTATCATTTTTATTATCAACATAACGAAGGAAATACCAAGATGAACCTGCCCACTGAGGCATGGTATTGGTCTCCCTCTTAGCAGCTTTGCCACAGGCCGGACATGTGGTGTTAACCCAGTCCTGGATATTGGCCAGAGGAGATTCCCCNGTACCGGTAGGTTCATATTTTTCTATATCCGGCAATAATAATGGCAGTTCTTCCTCAGGAACCGGCACCGCTCCGCAATCCTTACAATGAACAATGGGAATTGGCTCTCCCCAATATCTCTGTCTTGAAAATACCCAATCCCTAAGCTTATAGTTAACTGTCTTTTTACCTATTCCCTGCTTTTCTAATAAATCGGGTACCTCTTTTTTTGCCTTTTCAGAATCCATACCATTCCACCGGTCAGAATTAATCATAATTCCCGGCTGTGTATAAGCCTCTTTTAGCTCCGCATCTTCTTTGCCGTCTTTGGATATTACCTGCACAATAGGAATATCAAATTTTTTGGCAAACTCAAAGTCCCTTTCATCATGGGCAGGAACACACATAATAGCCCCTGTACCATAATCAGCCAGAACATAATCGGACAACCAAATAGGTATTTTTTTATTATTAAGAGGATTAATTGCATAACTTCCTGTAAATACTCCCGTCTTTTCTTTATCCTGAAGACGATCCACAGATGATTTCATAGAGGCCTTATAGATATATTCCTCTACCAATTCCTTATTCTCTGCTGTAGCCAGTTCTTTTGCCATGGCATGTTCGGGGGCAAGTACCATAAAGGTTGCACCATATAAGGTATCAGGTCTTGTGGTATAAACCCGTATGGTCTTATCACTTCCGTCAACTGCAAAGTCTATCTCTGCACCATAGCTTTTACCAATCCATTCGGACTGCATCTTTTTAACCTTTTCAGGCCAATCCAGTTTATCCAAATCATTAAGCAGACGATCTGCATATGCTGTTATTTTTAACATCCACTGCTTTAAGTTCTTTTTTGTAACAGGAGAATTGCAACGTTCACATTCTCCGTTTACTACTTCTTCATTGGCTAAACCGGTTTTACATGAAGGACACCAGTTAATAGGCATTTCCTTTTGGTAGGCAAGCCCTGCCTTGAACATCTTTACAAAGATCCATTGAGTCCATTTGTAAAATTCAGGATCTGTGGTATTGATCTCCATATCCCAGTCATAAATAGCAGCTATATCCTTAACTTGTTTTTTAAAGTTTGCAATATTTTCTGCAGTGGAAACACTAGGATGAACTCCCATCTTAAGAGCATAGTTCTCTGCAGGAAGTCCAAAGGCATCCCAGCCCATGGGATGAATAATATAATAACCCTTGAGCATCTTATACCTGCTCCACACATCACTTATTACATATCCTCTCCAATGTCCAACATGAAGCCCGCTTCCTGATGGGTATGGGAACATATCTAAACAGTAGTATTTGGGCTTCTTACCGTCATTTACATTGACCGGGTTCTCTTCCCAATATTTTCTCCATTTCTTCTCGATTACCTTATGATTATAAGGTGCTGACATATTATTCTCCTCCTTATAAGATATCAAATACAAAAAAACCTTTCATCTGACAAGAGACGAAAGGTTAAATTCCGTGGTACCACTCTATTTCATAATAAGCATAAATCACATGCTTATTATGCACTCATTTTCTATAACGGGAAAAACCGTCCCAGCCTACTACATATTCAACTGGGAAGCTCCAAGGCGAGTTGGGAGACTGTTGCTACTGCCTTCCACCTACCGGCAGCTCTCTATAAGCACATATTCTCTTAATACTCCTTTTCACAGCTTTTTAAATATGCTTTTATTAATTATATTGTTAAGCTTAATCTAAATAAGTATATATTAAATAAATATATACATTACTTTTATTTTTGTCAAGTGTTTACCATGGGAATTTTATCATACTTTAAAGGATTGATAATATATTGTTTTATAACTGATAAGTTATCCATAGGAGGTTTTATGAATACTATTTCTGAATTAATTAATGAATATGGATTAGTGGCTATGTTTATCATAATTATGCTGGAATATGCCTGCTTTCCCGTATCCAGTGAAATAGTCCTTCCCCTTTCAGGTGCGGTGGCCTCTATTAATAATACTCATTTTCTTATAATTCTACCATTAAGTATCATGGCAGGCCTTATAGGAACCGGTATATGCTATGCTGTAGGCTGGTTTGGAGGAGCAGCTATTATTAATACTATAAAAAGAAAATTTCCAAAATCAGCAAAATCCATTGAGGCTTCCTATGATAGTTTTAGTAAAAACGGCTCTTGGGCTGTTTGTATAGGCCGTGTTATTCCCTTGGTCCGTACCTATATTGCACTTATTGCCGGAGCAGTAAGACTAAGTCCCTCTACCTATTTTCCCGCTTCTCTTTTAGGAATTTCCATATGGAATACCCTTTTAATTGGTATTGGTTATTCCTTAAGAGAAAATTATAATAGGGTTGCCATTTATTATCAGCGCTACAAACATTACCTAATACCTATATTTTTGGTATCTGCCATATATCTATTAATTAGCAATCTATATAAGAAAAAGAAGAAAAAATCTCTAATTGATTATGACAACTAAATTATGCCCTTTTTGAAACTATGGACTTATCCTTCCACTTTCCAGAAACAACCCTTATACTGCCGAATATACCCGTAGCAAACCAAGTCAATCCGGTGGCCAGAAAAACCCCATTAAATCCTATAATGCCGGACAAGTATTTTGATAAAGATACCCTAACAATTACCTCAATAAATCCCATAATCATGGGAATTCTTATATCACCGGCACCGCTTAAAAAGTTCCTTGTAATAAATATAAGTCCTAAAAAGCTATAGAAAAAGCATGTAATTCTTATTCCCTCTACCCCATACATTACCACTTCAAAATCTTCTTTTTTAGTAAATAATCTCATTATATATTGTCCGCCAAAATACATAACCGGAAGCATTAGTAGACTAAATATTAATATTATTTTAGTGGCTGATTTTGCTCCTTTTTTCACACGATCAATCTTATCTGCACCAATATTTTGACCTGTAAATGAAGCAACTGCCGCCCCCAAGGACATAGATGGCTGCATAACCAGTTGTTCTATACGGTTTACCGCTGTAAAAGCTGCTATTTTAATAGTATCTTGAAAGCTGTTAACAACCGATTGTAATGTCATCATAGATACGGCTATAAGTGAGTTTTGTAAGGCTACCGGAACTCCTAAACGAATACATTTTATAAATATTTCCCTATCAGGCTTAAATTCCTTAAGGGGAATACGTAGAATCTTTACCTTCTTAAAGGCATATATTATACATCCTATACCTGATAAAAACTGAGAAATTATTGTAGCAATAGCAACACCGGCAACACCCATATTAAATACAATAACAAATATCAAATCTAATACCACATTTAATATACTGGCAATAATTAAAAAAACCAAAGGGGTTATAGCGTCACCTAAAGCACGAAGGACCGCAGATATACCATTATAACAGGCTGTACCAAGAATCCCAATATATAAGATTTTCATATAGGTATGGGATTGATCTATAATATCTTGGTGAGTACCCAAAAGCTTAAGTAGTGGCCGACTTGTAAAAAACCCAACCGTGCCCATAATAAGGGAAACTAAAAAAAGAACATATGTGGCAGTGGCAAAACTCTTTCTTACCTTTTCATAATCTCCAGCTCCGTAATACTGTGATATTACAATGGAAATACCTGCCGACATACCAAATACCAAACTAAAAATCAGATAGGTTATTGACCCTGTGGCTCCCACTGCTGATAAGGCATCCTTATTCACAAATTTCCCAACAACTATGGAGTCAACCATATTATAGAACTGTTGAAATATATTTCCAATTAACATTGGTAGTGTGAAGTTTAATATTAGTTTTGTTGGGTTACCTATAGTCATATCTCTTGTTATTGTTTTAGTCATCATACACCTCTATACACTTAGATAATATTTACTAAAATAAATATTTATTTAAATTACTCGAAGTATATTATACTGAAATATTAATTAAAGTAAATGTCTTATTTCATAAGAAAGATGTCTTATGACGATAATAAATCTTACATAATCCCCCCTTAGCCTCATATAATTTAAAGAAGATTGACCATATAAGGAGTGAAATATGCACTGGCATAGTATATCCATTGAAGACACCGTAAGGGAATTAAAAACTGATATAAAGCATGGTCTTTCCATGAAGGAAGTTCAAGAAAGGCAAAAGCTATATGGGAAAAATGTTATAGATGCAAAAAAGGGCAAAAATCTTTTGCAAAAATTTCTTGCTCAATTTGCGGACTTTATGATTATAGTCTTAATATGTGCAGCCGTATTATCTTTAGTTGTATCCTACATGGAAGGTAAACTTAACTTTGTTGATCCGGTAATAATTCTCTTGATTATTATACTTAATGCATTTCTTGGGGTGTTGCAGGAGACAAAAGCAGAAAAAGCTTTAGAGGCCCTAAAAAAAATGTCTGCCCCTACAGCCCATGTATTAAGAGAAAATAAAGTTACGGTAATTCCTTCCTCTGAACTGGTTCCGGGAGATATTGTTATCTTGGAGACCGGAAGTTTTGTACCTGCAGATTGCCGGCTTATACATACGGTAAATCTTAAGGTTGAAGAGGCCTCCTTAACAGGAGAATCCCATCCCGTTGAAAAAAATGCCTATGAAATATTACTTCCTGATACTAACTTGGCAGACAGACATAATATGGTTATGGCTACAAGCACCATTCTATACGGAAGAGGGGTAGCTATAGTTACAGCTATCGGAATGGATACCCAGGTAGGACATATAGCCAGAATGATAATGGAAGATGATACTCCCGATACCCCTTTACAAAAGAGATTGGCTAGAACCGGTAAAACATTGGGGATTGCAGCTCTTATAATATGTTGCCTGGTTTTTATAATCGGAATATATAAAGATCTTCCCCCTTTTGATATGTTTATGACCTCTGTAAGCCTTGCTGTAGCTGCCATTCCTGAAGGTCTTCCGGCCATTGTAACTATTATGCTCTCCCTTGGAGTACAGAGAATGGCTAAGAAAAACGCAATTATCAGGAAGCTTCCCGCTGTTGAGACTTTAGGCAGTGCCACAGTTATTTGTTCCGATAAAACCGGAACCCTAACACAGAATGTTATGACAGTTACAGAGATTTCCTCTGCAACAGGTAAAGAAGAAATAAAAAGCGATTTTGGATTCTTTCTCCTATCCCATGCTGCCCTTTGTTGCGATGCCATATTACAAACAGTGGCAGGCAGCAGTGATGTAAGCGGTGAACCTACAGAAAAAGCCTTGGTTCTTGCTGCATATAATATTGGAGCCAATAAAAATGATTTAGATTCAATGTATAAAAGGATTTATGAAATTCCCTTTGATTCAACAAGGAAGATGATGACTACGGTACATAAATCTCCCGATACTTCCTCCTATCGAAGTGTTACCAAGGGTGCATATGACTTTTTAATTAAGCGATGTACCCATATATATAAGGATAATAAACAGCAACCTATAACATCCCGGGATAAAAATCGCCTAAATGCTATTAATGAAGCTATGACAGGCCGGGCTCTTAGGGTTATCGCCCTTGCCTATAAAAACCTTCCTCAGTTTAATAAATCTGATACTTCAAGTCTTGAGAAAGATTTAACCTTTGTAGGCCTAATAGGAATGATAGATCCTCCTCGCAAAGAGGTAAAAGAGGCTGTTAGAATCTGCCGTCAGGCAGGAATTAAGCCGGTTATGATAACCGGTGATCATATACTAACAGCTAAAGCCATTGCAAAAGATATAGGTATTTTGACAAATCAAACTGAGGCTATAACCGGTGAGGAACTATCCAAAATGTCTACTCAGCGGCTAAATGATACCATATCCCGTTTCAGTGTATTTGCAAGGGTATCCCCTGAGCATAAAGTAAGAATTGTTAAAGCCTTTCAGAGCAAGGGAGAAGTTGTAGCCATGACCGGAGACGGTGTAAACGATGCACCGGCCCTAAAGGCTGCTGATATCGGATGTGCCATGGGTATAGCCGGTACTGATGTGGCAAAGAACGCCTCGGATATGATACTTACCGATGATAATTTTGCAACCATTGTATCCGCTGTTTCGGAAGGAAGAGGTATTTATGATAACATTAAAAAAGCCGTACATTTTCTTCTTTCCAGTAATATAGGAGAAATACTTACAATATTTGTGGCAATACTTTTTGGCCTACCTACTCCCCTGGTAGCTGTCCAACTGCTTTGGGTAAATCTTGTAACCGATTCACTGCCTGCTATTTCCTTGGGAGTCGAACCACCCTCTAAAGATATAATGCTAAGAAAACCTGTATCACCAAAGAAGGGAATGTTTGCTGACGGTCTGGCACTGCAAATTGTAATAGAAGGATTCCTTATAGGCTCTTTGGCCCTAACTGCCTTTGTTATAGGAGTAAAATACTACGACGCACCGGGAATGCACCAAACCCTAAATTACCAACCTTGGGTAGGAAGAACCATGGCCTTTTCAGTATTAAGTCTGTCTCAGCTGTTTCATTCTTTTAATATGAGAAGCAACCGCTCCCTATCGGAAATCGGAATCCTTAGTAATAGAAGTCTGGCCATATCATTTGTTATATGTGCATTTTTACAAATAGCTGTAGTTTCATTAACACCTTTAGCAAAGGTATTTCAAGTAGTACCATTAAATTTACGTCAATGGGCAACTGTATTTTTATTGTCTATTACCCCCATAGTTGTAGTAGAGCTTCAAAAGAAAATAAGAAAAATAGGATGACCTATAAAGGCATCCTATTTTTCTTATTTTTATCTGCTTACCTTAAATGCATTCTTTCCTAAATAAACTGCATTGCTACCAAGCTCCTGCTCTATTCTTAATAGTTGGTTATATTTTGCCACACGGTCGGTTCTTGAAGGTGCACCGGTCTTAATCTGTCCGGCATTGGTTGCTACTGCAATATCAGCAAGGGTTACATCCTCAGTTTCACCGGAACGATGGGATATTACCGCTGTCCATCTGTTATTCTTAGCCATTTCAATAGCATCTAAGGTCTCAGTTAAGGTACCTATCTGATTAACTTTAATCAAGACGGAATTAGATATATTGCCGTCGATTCCTTTTTTTATTCTGTCGGTATTGGTAACGAATAAATCATCTCCCACCAGCTGAACCTTATGGCCAATTCTCTCAGTTAGCTTCTTCCATCCGTTCCAATCCTCTTCTGCCAAACCGTCCTCCAAAGAAATAACCGGATATTTGTTACATATTTCGTCCCAGAAATCAACCATTTCATCTACAGTCTTNTATTCACCTGATTTCCAGAATAGGTAATCTCCTTCCCTACCTGCCTTTTTAGCTTCTTCATACATCTCAGTAGAAGCCGCATCAATGGCAATATAAAAATCCTCACCGGGACGATATCCCGCTTCTTCTATGGCTTTAACTATATAATCTAAGGCTTCTGTATCGCTGTTAAATTTTGGTGCAAATCCCCCTTCATCACCTACTGCTGTTACATATCCGTCATTTTTAAGCAGCTTTTTTAAGATATGAAATACTGTAGTACTTTGTTCTAAGGCTTGGCTAAAGGTAGTTGCACCCACAGGCATTATCATAAATTCCTGTATATTAAGGCTGGAGTCAGCATGCTTACCACCATTTATAATATTCATCATAGGAACCGGAAGGGTCTTGGCATTTACACCCCCAAGATAACGATATAAAGGAATGTTTAAAGCGGCTGCTGCTGCCTTAGCCACAGCCATGGAAACTCCTAGAATTGCATTGGCACCTAGATTACCCTTATTAGGGGTNCCATCAAGCTTTAGCATAAGAGCATCTATTTCAGCCTGGTTACAGGCATCCATCCCCTGTAAGGCTGAAGCAATCTTGGTATTGATATTTTCCACTGCTTTTTTAACACCATTTCCCAGATATCTGCTTTTATCACCGTCCCTAAGCTCTACTGCTTCAAAAGCCCCTGTGGATGCTCCTGAAGGAACCGCTGCCCTGCCAATACTACCGTCACATAAGATTACATCTGCTTCTACAGTTGGATTTCCTCTTGAATCTAATATTTCACGTCCTATTACCTTTTCAATCCTTAAACTCTTCATATGTCTAATCCATCCTTTCTTATATAGTTAATGTTATTTTGTACTAAAGTTTTTTAAAAATCATCAATTCTATTATTTACGAAAAATTGGAAACTATACAGTCATAAAAATACATGTAAACTTGAATAAAGTATGTGATTGTAATCACAAAATAAATTTAAGTTTTATATAATTGTACAAAACAATACTAGCTTGAGCAAGGCATTTTTATATTATATAATTTACTAGACAAGAAATACTATTAAAAGTAAAGTTTAAAAATTGCTATAAATCTATTGTTTAATTATTTATGGCATTTGCTTTATACACTATATAAGAAAGGATAAAATATATTCAAGTCATATTGACTATGAATATATAAGGTGAGAAAAATGAATAAAACATTTGAAAAACTACAGCCCTACTTAGATAAAGCTATGGCATTTCAAACCGCAAGAAATTTATTTGAATGGGATGATCAAACCCAAGCTCCCTTTGAGGCTGCTGATTATACCTCAAAAGTTGTTGGTATCCTGGCAGACGAATATATGAAATGTCTTGTAAATGATGATGTTAAAAAACTGGTTAAAAAGCTTCAGGAGCCAAAGGAACAAGAGGAACTTACCCAAAAAGAAAAGGCCATAATAAAGGAACTTAGTAAGACCTTAAAAGAGCTTGAAAGTATTCCCCCACAGGAATATAAGGAATTTAACGAACTTACATCCATATCTAACCGGGCTTGGGCAAAGGCAAAAAAAGATAATAACTATGAGTATTATGCACCATATCTAAAAAAGATCATTGAATATAAAAAGAAATTTGCCGGATACCGTGCAGAAAAAAACCAGGATTCCTACGAGGTATTATTACGTGATTACGAGGAATGTTTTGGAATAAAAGATCTAGATCTTTTCTTTGAGAAAATAAAGATAGAAATAGTTCCCTTATTAAAGCAGGTATCTAAAAAAGCTGATACTATTGATAAAAGCTATAATTATTTAAAATATGATATAGAGAAGCAAAAGGAATTTTGCAGATACTTAAGCGGATATATAGGCTTTGATTATAATAAAGGAGTTATTGCCGAAAGTGCCCATCCATTTACCTTAAATCTTCATAACCATGATGTGCGCATAACTAATCATTACCTTGAAAACAACTTAGAAAGTGCCATGTTTTCAATTATCCATGAAGGGGGTCATGCCCTATATGAGATGAATATTGATGATTCCTTAACTCAAACTTTAGTTGGTACGGGAGCTTCTATGGGAATGCATGAATCCCAATCTAGATTTTATGAGAATATAATCGGACGAAGTGAGGCCTTCTGGGCACCAATTTATAATAAGTTAGTAGATACCTACCCTGAGAATTTAAAAAATATCAGCCTGGAGCATTTTATTAAAGGAATAAATAAAGCAGAGCCCAGTCTTATACGTACAGAAGCTGATGAGCTATCCTATCCTCTTCATATAATAATTCGTTATGAGATTGAAAAAATGATTTTTTCAGGAGAGGCAGATGTGGAAAAGCTTCCCCAGCTGTGGAATAAGAAATATGAGGAGTACTTAGGAATAAGTCCGCAAAACGATGCTGAGGGCATCCTACAAGATACCCATTGGTCCTTTGGGGAATTTGGATATTTTCCCTCATATGCCATAGGCTCTGCGGTAGCTTCTCAACTTTATGCAAAAATACTTGATTTAATGCCTTTTGAAGATTATCTAAGAGAAGGTAATCTTACACCCATAAGGGAATTTTTAAGGGATAATATTCACAAGTATGGAGCTACAAAAAATACAAATCAAATCCTAAAAGATGTTACCGGTGAAGAATTTAATCCTGATTATTATATAGATTATCTTAAGAATAAATATGAAAAACTTTATGAACTGTAATGAAGGTAAATCATTTAAAAGCTTCCCTTTATAATTCATATTGCATAAATATACTTCTTTCTTCCGTTATTTTTGCATATTTATAAATTATTTCTTGCAAAATGAATAATACTAAGTTATTATAACTTATAAGCATATTTAAACATGGCAATCATGCTCTTTTTGGCTGATTGCCAATTTACTATCTTTGAAAGGAGTGGAATTATGAAGCTTTGGGGAGGACGATTTACAAAGGAAACAAATCAGCTGGTTCATAATTTTAATTCATCCATATCTTTTGATCAAAAATTCTATCGTCAAGATATTATGGGAAGCATTGCCCATGCTACAATGCTGGCAAAGCAAGGAATCATATCGGAGGATGAAAAGAAACTTATAGTTGATGGCCTTACAAATATTATGGAGGATATTGAAAACGGTACCCTAGAAATCACCGGTGAGTATGAAGATATCCACAGCTTTGTGGAGTCAAAGCTTATAGAAAGAATCGGAGATACCGGTAAAAAACTTCATACCGGCCGCAGCCGTAATGACCAAGTAGCCTTAGATATGAAGTTATATATAAGAGATGAAATAGAAACTCTTGATAATTTGCTAAAGAAGCTTATGCTTACTCTTCACCGGATTATGAAAGAAAATACAGAAACCTTTATGCCCGGATTTACACATCTGCAGAAAGCTCAGCCGGTAACCTTGGCCCATCATATGGGTGCTTATTTTGAAATGTTTAAAAGAGATCGTCAAAGACTGGATGATATAAAAAAAAGGATGAACCTATCTCCCTTAGGTTCCGGTGCCCTTGCAGGAACTACCTATCCCCTAGATCGTAATTTCTGTGCAAGTCTCTTGGGATTTGACGGTCCTAGCTTAAACAGTATGGATGCAGTAAGTGACCGGGATTATCTTATTGAACTTCTTTCTTCCCTGTCCACTATTATGATGCACTTAAGCCGTTTTAGTGAGGAAATTATTATTTGGAACAGTAATGAGTATCAATTTATTGACCTAGATGATGCTTATTCCACAGGCTCCTCTATTATGCCTCAGAAAAAGAATCCCGATATAGCAGAACTGGTAAGAGGAAAAACAGGCCGGGTATATGGGGCTTTAATATCTCTTCTTACTACTATGAAAGGACTTCCCCTGGCATATAATAAGGATATGCAGGAAGATAAGGAACTTACCTTCGATGCAATTGATACAGTAAAGGGTTGTCTTGCCTTATTTGATGGTATGCTTTCTACTATGAAATTTAGCAAAAAAGTTATGGAGGAAAGTGCCAGTAAAGGATTTATAAATGCAACAGATGCTGCCGACTATCTTGTGAATAAAGGTGTCCCCTTTAGGGATGCCCATAGCATTATAGGCCGCCTTGTACTTACCTGCATAGATAAAGGGCTTTCTTTAGACCAATTACCTTTAGAAGATTACAAAGCCATAAGTCCGGTCTTTGATAATGATATCTATGAGGCAATCAGTCTTACAAGCTGTGTTAACAAAAGATCCACTCTCGGTGCCCCAGGTAAAGAAGCTATGGAAAAAGTTATTGCCCTAAATGAAGAATATCTATTGAATAATTAACTGCATTAAAAAGTTTTTAAGCCTAAAATTCAAAAACTTGATAAATAATTTTTATAAAAACTTTAAAAAACAACAAAGAGCCATTTAATAAAAAGCAAAAATTTAGAGTTACTCTTTATCTTAAAACACATAAAGTCAGATAAGAGTAACTCTTTTTATTGAAGTTAAGTTTTAATTTAACCAGGTAAAATTGGGATATTTAAATATAGCCTTGCCCTTAATCTTATCCCCCTCTACAAACTTATTTATCCAAACCCTGGAATCCATGGATGAATTCCTGTTATCACCCATAACGAAATAACATCCCTCAGGTACAACAACAGCTTCCATATCTTCTTTTTCCATAGGCTCCATTATATAATCTTCAACTACTTCCTGGTCATTAATATATAAAATACCTTCTCGAATTTCAATTTTATCACCTGGAGTGCCTATTATTCTCTTTATATAATCTAATTCTTCATTATCCGGAAATGGAAATACTATTATATCACCCCGTTTGGGTTTGCTAAAAAGGTAAGATAGGCGAAATGTAAAAACTTTATCTCCTGTCATAATTGTATTTTCCATGGATCCTGTGGGTACTTCCACTTTAAAAATCACAAATCGATTAATAATTAATGCCAAAAGAAAGGCTATTCCAAATACTAAGACCCAGCTGATAATTTCTTTTATGATTCGCTTTCCCATTAAGTCACTCCTTATAACAAGAATATAAATTTAAACTAGGGGAATATCCGGATTAAGAACAACTCCCCAAAATGCCGGTTTTTGTAGCAGATATTCGTCAAAAAGTAATGGATAACTGGACTTGCCGGGTTTATTTAACCAGGAGCTGTCATCGGTAAGTCCCCAAAAAGTTATATTAGTTATATTAGCGGCTTTTTCTTCCTGTATTGTTTTTAAAAATGAAAATAATCTTTTATATCTTCTAGCCTGCCTAAATAATTCTTCCTCTGTATGCTCTGTAAGGTCCATATCCAACTCAGTAATATGAATTTCCAATCCTAATTTTCCGTATTCTTTGATTGATCTATCCACATCTACCAAGGAAGGAATCTCAATTCCTAAATGAGTTTGTAATCCTATTCCATCAATTAGACCCTTTTCCTGTAAACTTGAAACAAGATTTGCAATATATCTTGCTTTACCTCTTTCTTCAGTATCATAATCATTTAAAAAGAGTTTAACATCCGGGTCGGCATACTCTCTGGCATATTCAAATGCCTTCTCAATATAAGACGGTCCTATAACCTTATACCAGAGACTGCCCTTAGTACGAAGTCCATTCTCCTCCATATCTCCTGGATTGACAACTTCATTAACTACATCCCAACAATAAATCAGTCCCGGATAATTGGTCTGTGTATATTCTAGAACCTGTTTTATATAGTTCTTCATTCGCTTCAACATTAATTTTTTAGACACCAGTGGAGCATCCTTGTCCTTAGAATAACCTTCAGTAAAAAACCATCTAGGTGTCTGATCATGCCATATCAATGTGTGACCTCTGACAGGTATCTCTGCCTCTTTGGCAAACTCTAAGATAGGCTCTATCTTATCAAATTTTACAGCAGGACTATCATCATATTTGGAATCAGAAATACATTTTTCATAATCCAAGATATTTTCTGGTTTTAATTCGTTAGCCGGTGTCAAGCTGTTGAATTGCTGTTTGATTAATTCTTTACGTTCACCGGTAATATCACTGGCTGCGACCGCCACACCCATGGTAAACAAATCATTGTATACTTCCTTCAATGAAGGTATGTTACCACGATCTGCATTTACTGACTCATGGCTAATTATAACCTTATCTATATAAAAATCGATTATTTCTTTCTCTGTTTCATCTGTTTCAAAATATATAATAGCAGTATCGGTATTTTCAGGAATTATAGCGCTTCCCTTTAACTTAGTCCACTCACCCTTATTTACAACATTAGAAGCAACGTCAAGATAATCATCACCGTTTCTTTCTATCTTACAGTTAACCTGTATAGTATCCGGTCCTTCTTCGTATAATACCCAAGCATTTATAATATATTTCTGCTCATCTAATAATACTTCTGTCAAATCTAGCTTGGCTCCATTCCAAGCCTCTGCTCTACCGCTTATATAAAGAGAGTTCTTACCGGAATTAGATATATTCTTTACAATCTCAATATTTGAATCACCCCTGCGGGTAAACTCCGTAGTTTCACCTTCAAAATCTTCTACATATATTACTTCTTGTATAACTTCCACAGTTCCCATATGCATACTAGATTCATCTATATCATCTTGATCATCTTGGGCACCTTTATTCTTATCTTTTTTATTATTGCCTTTATTATCACTTGAATTCGGATTTGTAAGCTCAATAAACTCCTCTTCCTGAGGAAATAGAATTTTGCACCCTCCAAGAACCATTGAAGTTAATATAATCATTAATACAAAACAGCAAATACGATATGTACGCTTATTCATGCTTCCCTTCACATATACCATTTTTGCCAATAAAAAAACAACGGTATATATTTCCTCTCCTTTCTTTTGTACTAACAATTAAAACCATTATAACACTATATTATCACATAAACAGTATTTTTCCAATATTTTTGTATATTTTATTATTAATTACAATTAAAAAAGGACAATTTGGAAATATTGTCCTTTTTTAAACCTTATTGAATTATTTGTACTATCCTATCTCTATATTAAATAATTCATTGACCACCATCCATAAGGCTGGGAAGAAATTCATTATCTGCCACACCCCTGCCCCTCTAATCTGAAACTCAGGGATAAGGCCTAGCTTAGCATTCATACTTCTGGCATCATCAAACCATACTACATGCTGTACTCCCTGCTCATCAGTATAATAATAAAATGGCGCCTGTGCAGCTTCATCAAACTCTATGGTAACACCATACCGGGCGGCACGGGCAATTGCTTCTTGGTTAGTTATAGCTTCCGCCATGGACTCACCCTGTACAAAGGGAAGGGCCCAATCATAGGCATAATTAGGTATTCCCATTAGAATTTTTTCACGGGGAATTACAGAAACACCGTACTCTAATACCTGTCGTACATTATTAAGAGGTGCAGTAGCCATGGGGGGACCATATAAATAACCCCACTCATAAGTCATAAGAAGAACAATATCAGCAATTGCACCAATTACCGGATAATCATGAGCCTCATATAAAAGACCAGTCATTTCACCGGATGTTTTTGGTGCCAGTGCAACGAAAGTAAGCAGTCCAAGGGGTTCTAATCTATTCTTAACATTAGAGATAAAATTAATAAATAATTGCCTATCTTCCGGTAAAATAAATTCAAAGTCAATATCAAGCCCAACATAACCCTTTTCCTGCATAGTAGCAACAATATTATCAATTAATCTACTTTGGCCCGCTTCATTTACAAACATATCATGGGCAATTTGAGAATCAAAATTCATCTCAGCGTTCACCGGTGCCAGCATCATAATGGGTCTTACCCCTTCCTGGTATCCTATGCCTATTAATTCACTATCATCAAGCGGCACTAAGTCCCCCTCCGGAGTAAATCCATAGGTAAATAATGATTGATAGGTTAGAAAAGGAAGGGTTTTTCTAAATGTATTCCGGTCAATAAATGGATAAGCATATCCATTTATTAATGCATTAGATAATTTACTTTCTTCCTCAAAGGTTATAACCAAGGTTTGGCCGGGATTTAATTCGACTGCTGCCCATGGATTGTTTCTAAGTAAATCCTTTGTGGTAATATCATAACTTGAAGCAATACTGGCAAGTGTATCTCCCGGTTGTACCGTATATACCTCCGTGGGAATCCTCACTATCATACTTTGGCCTACCACCAAATTCTCAGGATTTGGCAGCTCATTATCTATAATCAATCTTTCAGGAGTAACACCATATTGTTCTGCTATTGTATTTAAAGTTTCACCGGGCTGCACAACGTGAATTATCACTATCTTAACTCCTTTATGGATAAAGTTCATTATTCAATATATGCATACAAAATTTGTGTGTGAAATAAGGGAAGCCTCATTGCATAATGGAATAATGTATCATATAATTATCAGTAAATGACAACAATAAATTAGACGGAGGATTATAAAATGAATCAATATAAAATCATAACAGCAGATCAGTTCCGTAAAAATCCATTTAAACTAATCGGGAAGGATTGGATGCTAGTTACAGCCGGTAACGAAGAAAAGGTTAATACTATGACTGCCTCCTGGGGAGGCTTAGGTGTTATGTACGGAAAAAATGTTGCTTTTATAGTGATAAGACCACAACGATACACAAAAGAATTTATTGATAGAGAAGATACATTTTCTCTAAGCTTTCTTGATAAAAAATATAGGAAAACTCTTAACTATCTAGGTACAGTTTCAGGCCGTAACGAGGATAAAATAACAAAATCGGGATTAACATTGGCAAGATATGAGAATACTCCTTATTTCGATGAGGCAGACCATGTTCTAATATGCAAAAAATTATTTTGCCAACCTCTTAATACTGACGGTCTTTTAGAAGAAAAACTTGTAAACACCTGGTATCGTAACGGAGATTACCACACACTATACATCGCAGAAGTTACTGATATACTTCGTATTCTTCACAACTAAAGTAAATAATATAAGTCTGCCATAATTAAAGAAAAATATGGCAGACTTAATTTTATGTATACTATATCTGATTTAGTTGTAGTCCCTTGTTACTGCTACCGGTTTGTAAAGCTTCTAAGGTCATATCAAATAGGGTAATAATCGCATTTACCACCTTACTGCATAACTCTATTATATATCGGATATCTTCCTTTACCGTCTTCAAAGCCTCAAGATATTCCTTATGGGTCTTAGTAATAAATTGAATTATTTCATCAAAAGTATTAAGCACCTGTCCTTGTATGGCTTTGGAATGAATATCCTCAATCTCGATATACTCCCTCAGCTGATATTTTAGCTCTTTCTCATAATAAACATGGTCTGTTATGGTACCGGTATATGTCGAATTATGAGGTAGAGTAAAATAATCTGCAAGATAATGGGTAATTACCCCAAGATGCCTGGCAAAATACCTGCTTACTCCCTTGCTTACATCATAGTTAATGGTAATACTTTTTATCTCATTTATAAGAATATCAAAAGTTTCTTCAAATGTATGACGTTTTGTTAAAAAGGAAGGTTTTAAATCCGGTAAAATACTTCCTAGATAAAATGCTTTCTTATACTTTATAACCTTATGTTCTTTCATGTTATTAACAAGAAACTTGGCCAGGGATATATGTGATTTTTTTCTCATTGCATACCTCAATCTATATATTGTATCTTCATTTTATAAATTGCCAAAACCTATACGGTCGATATTACACCATTTAGTTTATAATTACAATAGGATTTATTCATGTAATTATAGTCATTTTTATAGTTCTTTTCATTTTACGACAAATTTACATTATAATTATTAAATAACTCTGAAATTCCGGCCGTTATATTGACTTTTTATACCTTATCCTGTAAGATGATAAATCATATATGATAAAATCATTTATGAAAAAGTTAAATATAATGAAATCATAGATGCTTTATATATGACTTGTAATATAGGATTTTATCATATGGAATAATTATTAACATATTATTAGGAGATGATTTATTGGATTCTGGTGACGCCGCTCGAGCGGTTATATTGTTGATACTATTACTTTTATCTGCATTTTTATCAGCATCAGAAACTGCACTTAAGGCTATTAACAAACTTCGGATGCAAAGTCTGGTAGACGAAAATATTAATGGTTCAAAAGCTGCATTGTTACTACTTGAAGATTATGACAAAATGAACAAAGCTTTTTTAATATATAAAAACATAATTAAACTTTCTGCAGTTGCCATTACAACCTATACAGCTATGAAGTTTGATACTAGATGGATATGGCTTGTAATAAGTATTCTGATACTGATTATTTTAGTATTTGGCGAGATTGTTCCAAAATCGATATCAACCTTAAAAGCTGAAAAGCTTGCTCTAAAAATAGCTTTGCCAATACTATTTTTAACCAAGTTACTAACCCCTGTAATATTTATCATCAATAAACTATGTAACGGTGTTTTATTGCTCCTTAGAATTGATTTAAATGAATTATCCTCCATGACAGAAAACGATCTTAGATCCATCGTAGAAGTTAGCCATAATGATGGCGTTCTAGAAAGTGAAGAACGTCGAATAATAAATAATGTGGTTGATTTCGGCGATTCCTTAGCTAAGGATGTTATGGTGCCAAGAATTGATATGGCTTTTGCCAGTGCAGATCTTTCATACGACGAACTAGTCCAAGTATTTGCAGTTGATAAGTATACAAGATTGCCTGTATATTCAGAAAATCGAGATAATGTTATAGGTATTATAAATCTGAAAGACCTTTTCTTCTATACGGGGAAAAAAGAAGATTTTAAAATACAAGATATTATGAGGGAACCCTACTTTACCTACGAATTTAAAAAGACCTCTGAACTTTTAATAGAAATGAGAAGAGACTCAATTGCTTTAGCTATTGTCCTAGATGAATATGGTGCTACTGCAGGACTTATAACAATTGAGGATTTACTTGAGGAAATCGTAGGTGAAATTCGGGACGAATATGATGACGATGAAGAAGACTGCATAAAATCAGTATCTGAATATGAATATATAGTTGACGGCAACACTAAATTAGATGATATTAATGAGGCTTTAAATCTAAATATTCAATCTGACGATTATGACTCTATAGCCGGACATATAATTTATCTTCTTGATCATCTTCCCGAGGAAGGTGAAACTGTTGAAGAGAATAATATCACCTATACAGTTGCCGCTGTAGATAAAAATAGAATTGATAAGATTCACATACTTATAAAAAATGATGAAGAAGCCACCGATAAAGTGGAGGAAACATAAATATAAACCAACTATTTGACCCTTATGAAGGTTAGTTGTTTAATAGATTAAAAAAGAGCGGGTTACATTAACAGAAAAAATCTGTTATTGTATCTCGCTCTATTTTAAATACTTGAAGCATGCTGATACAGATATCAATAGTATTATTGCTACAATTATCAACTTAGTTGATTTCTTCATTTAAAGCCCCCTCCAAAAAAGTATTTAGTATAAATTTCATATACTATTTTTTCTCTAGGATGTATAAAGTTATAATTATGTAATGTAAGGAATAAAAAAAGTAGAACGTTCCAACTAATATTATTATAAATTTCAAATAGAATTATGTCAACAATTAAGTAATAAACAATAAAAAAACTAGAAATAGTACACTTTTATTATATAAAATGTTTAGTAAATAAGCAGAAATTATATGTCTTTATTAAATTCATTTAAAATTGGAACGTTTTAATTTATGTGTTATTTATTATTGAAATTTATTCTTCTGCCAATAAAAAAATCCCGGCGGATTAAAATCCACCGGGATTTTCACAAATACACGACATAGGATCAATTTAAGAAGAAACAAGTATATAAACTATATACATTTATTATATGATTATATGGGAGGAGCTATTTAATTTCTAAATAATCTATAAAAGCATCCCATTGGCCATTGTCAGCGGTAACAATCAGCTCAATCGTCTGATTACCGGTTCCATGGCTAACATTATTTATTGTATATACTGCAGGGTAGCTTCCACCATAATAGAAGGTTCCCTTGTACTGGCCTCCAATTAGTAAATCAACCCTTGCCATATTGGAATTATTGGAACAGCCCCGTAAGGAGAAGCTGTGAGTTCCACTGGTAAAGTAATGATTAAAAGATACTTTATCATTGTTAGCATATAATGCTACGCCGTTAAACGGAGAACCAATTTTTCCTGCATAAGGTCCGCTTATAGTCATGTTCTCACATTCCATTCTTGTGGTAGTACCACCACCACCGTTGCCTGGAGGAGGTGTAGGAACAGGTGTTTGTCCACCGCCACTGCTACCACCAATATTTAATGTATGGCTATATACATTAGCGCTACCGCTGCTTTGATAACCTTCCACAGTTAAAGCTACCTCATACATCTTACCAAGTCTCATTCCTCTGTTTTCCCAAGCTTTAAAATGCTCGCTTACAGAAATGGTTCCGCTTGTACGTTTGGAAGTACGAACACTCCAGTACTGTTGGAATGTTGCTGTACCTTTAATGGAAGGCTGGTTAACCCTGGTAGTCTCATAGATATCATAAGTACCGCCGTCAACTGTAATCGTTCCCTTAGAAGTTGCCCCGGGAGGACGCCAGCTACCCCAGCTGTCAACTATGTAATACTCTACCAAGGGATCACTTGTCCAACCATAAACGCACAAATATGAATTGCCGTTTGGCTGGTAATCACAACCATAGGTAACAGAAATATTACCAATTTGCTGATGGGTCTGAGTCTCGTTAAACTTTTTACCCTTGCGGAATAATGCATTGTTAATATTACTCCACTGACAACTAAATGTACCACCACTGTTAAGGGTCATACTAGTATTTCCGGAATCTTTCCACAGCTCATAATTATAGCCATCATGAACTCCGGTCTCATTATTGTAAATTGTCTGAGCAGCTTGTACACTCATAGCGGGCATCATCATAGTCAAAATCATCAGTAGAGATACAATAAGTTTGGTTTTTTTCATCTTCATATATTTTTCCTCCTTTCCGATTGGGAACCCAATCACCCGATAAATAATAACTACGTCCTATCACTATATAGAATCCAAAGCAACCCCTCAAAGCTTTACATTCTACTTCACATAGTAATAGGTTACGGTAAATATTTACAGTAATATATTGGCATATAATGGTTATTTGTGCAATATTATTGTTGGTAAATTTTATACAAAAATCATTTCATGATATTTGTATATGATTACAGAAAATTAAAAACATTTATTAGTATTATCTTACATATTTTTAACATAAAAGGAGGAAATAATATAGTCATCATGACAAAAATATATATTATTATAAGCATATATAATTATAAGTATATTTTAAGTTTTATCTGTTATAAATCTCTTTCTTTCTGAGTATCTCTATATGCTAATCAGGGTATCACTTTTTAAATTGATTATAATACTCACTAGCCAAAAGACTATACATAACTGCATCGACGATGCCTTTATTATTAAAATCTGCTTGTCTTAAGATCCCCTCATATTTCAAACCACATTTTAACATAACTTTTCCTGAAGCAATATTGTTAGGATCATGTTGACTTTCTATACGATTAACCTTTACATCATAAAAAAGAAAAGGGATTATACTAAGAAATGCTTCACTAGTAATACCCCTATTCCACCACTTACTTCCTATACAGTAACCAATATGCACTATATCTAATCTATCATTCATATTAACCACACTAATTGTACCAATAGGTTGATCTATTTCCTTTAGTACGATTGCCCATTGATAAAAATCTTTATTTTTATATAAATCTATCCAATCTTTAATAACCTTTCTCGTATCATCAATTGATTTGTGAGTTGACCATCTTAAAAATTCTGTAACTTTGTCATCATTCATCCAATTATTATATGCAGCAGGTATATCACTTTCCTTAAATCGCCTAAGAAGCAATCTTTTAGTTTCTATAGTAACTGTCCCCTTATGTTCCATAATAACAACTCCTCATATAATCTTTCAAAAATTCCTACACTATTGAATATCTGGATATTTGCCTAAAAATATTTTACCTGCTCTCTCCAGCTGATTATGATATTCCGAATAAGAACTACTTAATTCTTTCAAGGCCGGAATAAATATATTATAGTACCCACTAGTACTATTAAACTCTTTAGTTAATTCCATGATTTTTCCTACAGGAGAATTTTTGTATTCATCTGATTTTCTATATACCAAATATGGTTCCAATATTTCTTTATTATAAGATAAAAATTCTTCAGGGTTTTCTATAGATTTCTTTGTGTTATCAAGCAGTTCACAAATCTGCTCCGTCCCAATATCTTGTGTTGCCTCTAATAGATACCCCTGTAATTCTTCCGGTAAAGTTAATGAAGGCACATTATCCAAGAAATCAATTATCTTATTATAAGCAGCTTCTTGCTTTTTTGTAATAATTGGTTCATTTAAAAACCTAGCAAAATGTAGACAAATATATCTACCATAGTATCCCGGAAATGCTTCTAAAAGTTTTTCTGTAATTGTTTTGCTATTTTCAATCACTTGTAAGTTTGAACTTACTTCAGAATAACTTAAACCATTACTCAATTGAATTAAAATTGCTTGTTTTGCCTGTTCTCTTTCCATGCTTAATTCTTTTCTTACAGAAATTTCGTGCAAAGTTTCTACTGAATCATCATCAAGAATCCTTTTAATATCATCTGTACCTATTCCTAATTTTCTAAGAACGGATATTTTCTTTAAACATTCAATATCATTTTGACTATAATTTCTATATCCGTTTTCTAATACACTAGGGGATACTAATCCTTGTCCAGTATAATATTCAATTGCCTTTTTAGTTAAACCTGTTATTTTACTAACTTCATTTATTAACATCTTTATCACCTCACAAATAGCATAAGCTAATACCCAAGGTGATAGTCAAGAGTAAAAATCTTGTTATTAGCTCACTATTTAAATATGAATGCTGAAATTCTCAAAGTAAAAAATTCCATTTCCATGAGCAAGCTTCCCGCTATAAAAAAGATCCTTAAATGCCTTGTCAATATTCTCGATAATCTCTACATTAATACTAAGACTATAGTGTGCCGGAAATATTCTCTCTATTGCTAACCTCCTTATTTTATCTATGGACTTCATAAATTCATAAGGATTAGTAGTAGGATAAAAAGCATCAAGCTTACCCATATATATTAAATCACCTGAATACAAATATTTTTTATCTGGCTCATATAGGCATATATGTCCAGGAGAGTGACCAGGTGTATGTATAATCTCAATTTTCCTATTTTCCAAATCTATAATATCATTATCTTGTAATATAGCAGTTGGTTGCCCCTTGAAAATCTCATAATTATCCTTATTAAAATATGTAGGAAAATCACAGGGTTCTCTAATCAGATTTTTTATTACAAGCTGTATTGGAATAGGAAACTCATTTGTAAGCCATTCCTTTTCAGCATCATGGACAGCAATATTCTTAAAATACTTTAGTCCACCTATATGATCCCAATGAACATGGGTTACAACTACTTCTACCGGCAAGTCAGTAAGTCTATTAATGACTTCAAGTAAGTTACCAACTCCAAGACCAGTATCAATTAAGAGACATTTATCGATACCGATTAATAAATAACAATGGGTTTCTTCCCAGTGTTTATACTCACTTATTACATAAGTTTCATTATCTATCTTCTCAACTGTAAACCAACTGTCCATACAAACTCACTTTCTGTAATAAATTATATCCAAGGCTTTTTATCAAGATAAAACTTAACAACACATATTAAAAAAAATAAATGCAATAGGAAGTATTTAATCTTTCCCCTCTAAACGTTTATATTCTTTTAGAAGCAATAAGCTTTTAAGAGTTCTATAAGCTCTCCATTCTAGCTTAGCCATATTTCCGGGAGCTTCCCATTGGATTTCCCATCCACCGTCTGCTGCTTGCTTTGCTTCTAAATCATCCAAGTGTTTATTAATAATAGTATCTGAAAATATTCTTCTGCAATATGAATAGGGGTATGGGGAAAAATCAAGAGGTGTCAATCCATAATTATTAGATGGTGTCATGTTAAAAAAATTACAATGTAATAATTCTTGGCTTAATTTATTATACAAGTCCTCAATTTCAGATGTCTGAGGGAGACTTTCAAGTAGACAAAAGGCGTTTAATATTGTATGAGAATCATCATATTTATTAGTTCGTATATTGCTCAGACAGACATTTATAGCTTTATCTAACCAAGGATGATTAATACCTTGCCAAGATAGCAACCCAACCAATCCTGTTAAACGGCTAAATGAAGGCTCTACAGATTGTGGATTCTCCCAATGAATTGCTCTTGGATATTTACTTGATGAGGGGTATATAGCAGGAATCCCCTTCTTAAAATCTGCATGCTTTGAGATATATTCACATACTTTATATGCCAAATCACTATCTCGTATATTTAGCTCATATAAAATTCTTAGGGCAAACTCAATATATAGAGGATGGCTATGAGGAGCACGTAGATCCGGTTCCAAGCCATGGCCAAAACCACCATCATCATTTTGATATGCTTTTAGTGCATTTAATACTGCACTTTCAGACCCCTGAAAGAAAGCATATTCAAAAATTCTTCTTTCCAGTAATCGCCCATTTGTCCATATGAAATCCGCCGCCTTATCAAAATTCATAATTTACCTCTCTCTACCGTAATTTAGAATGATTACTTTTATTACTTATATGGTTTGGCAGTGCTCACAATAATATATAGTCCCGCCCATATAACATATGCCACTATTACATATAATGGTGTTTGCTATATGATAAAACATACGTTCGAATATGTCAATGCTTTATTTACCAATTTATACATTTAAAAACTACATATTAATCTTCAATCTTTAAATAATTGTCATTCCACAGTAGCGAGTTCCTCTGTATTTAATAGAGGAACTCGCAATTTTATATAAAATTACTAGGTAGCAAATTTACATTACTCTGTACGTAGAGCAATAACTGGGTCTTTCCTAGCTGCTTTCTTAGCAGGTAGAAAACCACCTATTACGGTAATGATAATGCTTATAATAATAAGTACAAAAGAAGCATTTATCGGAAGCTTTGCAGAAAGGTCAGTGATACCGGTTAGTGCTTGGATAATTGCATTAATCGGAATAAGTGTCAGTAGTGATACACCAATACCTAGCAAGCCCGAACAACAGCCAATTATAAAGGTCTCTGCATTAAATACCTGTGAAATATTGCGCTTTGAAGCACCAAGGGCTCGTAAAATACCAATCTCCTTCGTTCTTTCCAAAACGGAAATATGTGTGATTATTCCTATCATAATACAAGAGACTATCAGCGATATCGCAACAAAGGCAATTAACACATATGAAATGCCGTTAACAATTGTTTTAAGAGAAGAGGTTAACAAGGCTACATAGTCAGTATAAGTGATGCGANCATCTTCAGATACGGTTTCATTATAATTTTCTATGCAAGTTGCAATTGCATCCTTGTCTTCAAAGCTATCGGTATAAATACTGATTGAGGCAGGAGCATCGTAACTAACCTTACCAAATAAATTCATATTATCTTCATATGTGGAACCGGCGATGTATTGATCGTAGAAAGCCAGTAGTACTTCTTTATCCGGGTCATTTTCAAGCCATACATCAAGCATTGTTGCCATACCGGTTTCATCTGTTGCCATGGCCCCACCCATTTGTCCGCCTGTATTATTAGGATTATTATCTCTTGTATTGTCGGTACCGTATAACATCATCATTTTATACAAAGCTGCTTTTTCGGAAATACCCATTTCAGCAATATATTTCTTGGCATCTGCAGCCTTTGCTTCATCATCCGGTGACTCAAACTTCATATTATTTAGAATATTAATATCAGGAGAAGCTTCCTGTGCCTTAATTATTGCACTATCATTAGTACGATTAATTATATAATCGGTTAGTTTTGAAGTATAAGCCACAGAAGTTCTGATATTTGCATTTGCCGCATCTTTAACAGGCCTAACTACACCGGTTATTTTAAGTTCAAGGGCATTTTCCAGTATCTTTGCTTCATTCAAAACACTTCCCTCTATATATGAAAATGTACCATCTTCATTTTCAATATAATGGTCGCAGGCAGGAAGCAAATAAAATTTATGGTTACTGACATCCTCATAATCAAAGCTGATTTCATCCGCTTTTTCACCGTTTTTTATTTTTTCTACTGCCTCATCATACTGTTTTCTTGTTATCAGACCCAACTGATAAAGAGCCTCGGCAGGTATCCCGTTATTTTCATTTAATACAAGAATAACCTCATCGTAGTTCTCCGGCCAGCTTCCATACAAAAGCTCATAACTGTCAGTAATTACTTTACTTACAGTTTCCCCCTTAGAACCGGGCATAAGTTCCGAAAAATTCATAGATTTAGTTGGCTGATTACCGGAAAAAGTACCGAATTGAACACTCAAACCGCCACTGCCACCGGATGATTGACTTCCTCCGGAGGACATATCCTCAGGTAAGACATCACTGTCTATCAACTTTTTGTCTGCATCATGAGAATAAACTTTAAAACTCACATTATAAGTATAAATTATGCCATTCTCACCGATATATTGATGGATTTCACTGTTAGGATCATCAAGATATTTTTTAAACTCTGTTAAGTTATTTTTTACAAAACTAGAAAGTATCATTTCACTGGCTTCCAAATCACTGTAGTCTGCATAAACAGCAGTTGCTTCATTTTGATTNGTATTATCTTCAATTGTTCCGACTGTCTCGCTGTTCATTCCCATAATTCTAGNCATATCTATGGTTTCAGAACTAATAGTTATTGGATATGATGACATAGTATCTTTTTGTACTTTTGAAATATATTCATTCATTCCTGTTGACAGTGATAAAATCAAGGCAATTCCAATAATCCCTATTGACCCGGCTAATGAAGTAAGAATAGTTCTGCCTTTTTTGGTACGTAGATTATTAAAGCTAAGAGACAGGGCAGTTAAAAATGACATTGATACTTTCTTTCTTTTTTCCTGTTTTACAGCTTCTTCTTCCACCTCATATGGATTTGAATCGTCGATTATCTTCCCGTCTAAAAGCTTCACTATTCTGGTAGAATATTTTTCAGCCAGATCCGAATTATGGGTAACCATAATAACCAGCTTATCTTTTGCTATTTCTTTTAGTAAATCCATAATCTGCAAACTGGTTTCAGAATCCAGTGCTCCGGTTGGTTCATCGGCAAGCAGTATATCTGGATTGTTAATTAGTGCACGGGCAATAGCTACCCTTTGCATCTGGCCCCCTGACAATTGGTTTGGCCTTTTGTGAATATGATCCCCAAGACCTACCTTATTCAAAACAGCCTTGGCCCGCTGCTTACGCTCCCTTCTTGATATACCTGACAAGGTCAATGCCAGCTCAACATTGGATAAAACACTCTGATGAGGTATAAGATTGTAACTTTGAAAAACAAAGCCAATTGAATTATTTCTGTAAAAATCCCAATCGGAGTCCTTATACTTCTTGGTTGATACTCCATTGATAATTAAATCTCCCCAGCTATAGCGATCAAGACCACCTATAATATTAAGCAGGGTAGTTTTTCCTGAGCCGCTGGGTCCTAGTATAGAAACAAATTCGTTTTTTCTAAAATTGATGCTAACTTCTTTTAATGCATTCTGTGTCAATTCTCCTGTAACATAGGTTTTTACAACATTTTTTATTTGTAGCATATACTATTTCCTTTCGTGTATCCTTTCTTATTTTTTGTTTACATATAACTAGTCAATATAGTTCTTTTACTTCTCCATTTTGATAACCCACTATGACTTTATCTGCCATATCTACAAACAAGCCATTATCCACAACCCCCGGAATTAAGTTAATCTTGTTATGAAGTTCCTTTGGATTTTCTATACTATCAAAATGACAATCAACAATATAGTTGCCGTTGTCAGTCACAAATACCTTCTCATTTTTCATTCGTAATTTTGCTTTACACTGCAGCTTGCTAAGATTTTTCATTNTAACTTCATGTCCAAACTTAACAATCTCAACCGGTAACGGAAATANACCTAAGCGGTTTACTAACTTACTCTGATCGACTACAATGACTAGCTGCTTACTTGCTGCTGCTACAATCTTTTCTCTTAATAATGCTCCCCCTCCTCCCTTAATTAGATTAAAATTGTAATCAACTTCATCAGCACCATCAATTGTAATGTCAATTTCATCTATATCAGAAAATGAAATTAAACTAATACCTAATTTTCTTGCAAGTTCTTCAGATTGAATTGATGTAGCAATTGCTTTTATATTTAGTCCTTCATGAACTTTTAAAGCTAATTTTTTAATTGCCCAATAAGCAGTTGTGCCTGTACCCAATCCTACAATCATACCATCATGTACATAATCAACTGCCCGCTTTGCAGCAATTCTTTTTTCCTCCATAGTTCCCCCTTTAAACTTATTTTTTATTATTGTATAGTAAAAACAATCTATTGTACTTATCATATTTCGAATAATATATGTCTTTATAACTTTTAATGGTAAAGTAATTTTCAAATAAACTTTCCCATTCAGCTGTTGTCTGATTCCATAAGAAAAGACCATAATCTAAAAAATTACCTTCTATAATTATATGTTAACATTACCTACCCCCAATAGCCATTTACTAAAAAATTCTATTAACTAATATTATAACTAAAATTTCTTAAATAAAGTAAATAACTCACTTAAATTACAATTAAAAACATTAATTATAGATTAGAACCATATTATTTCTTCGTTTTTTGTTATTAATGTGTAAATTTTACCACAGTTTGTTATAGTAAGAACATATTTAAATTAAATTCATGATTATTTATAATTTTTTTAAAAAAAGTCAACAACCTTATGAAATATACTAAGGCTGTTGACGAAAAACCATTTGCTTCATTTATCTTCTTAAAGTTTTTGTTAAGTATAACAATTATCAATCCTTGCAACTACTCTTACTAAAGCTGCTTCTGCTTCTATTTTTAATGGAAATGCTATAATTTCAAAATTATCTACTTCTAATAGCTTATTCAAATTTGTTAGGTTTTCAATAATCAAAATATTATTTTCAAAAAATAACTTATGAATCTCAAATGGATATCTATCTGGAGAGGGCATATCGATACCTATCATTTTTATTTTCTTCTCAACAAGGAAAGTCCCTAACTCTTTACTAATCACCGGATGATTTGTGTAATACTCTTGACTTCCATATAATTTGCTGTAATTTGTAAATAGTATTACAATATCATTTTCTTTAATATCTGCATATTCTGCTTTGTACTTAATTATTTTTTCATTTCTAACATCCAGTAAGCAGCCTCTGCCTACAAATTTATCTAAAGAAATCTCATTAATAAATGTCTCCTGTTTCAACAAATGCATTGGCGTATCGATATGGGTACCGGCATGCATACCAATCTCTAACTTATAACCTGTATACCCATCCTCCTCCAAGTGTTTATCTTGATATAATTTAACCTGGCTATCTCCCGGATAAACGGGCATATTATTTATTATATGGTGACTTAAATCTATATATTTCATTTGCTCTCACTTTCGTTTATCTAAAGACTTATAATTAATTTTCTTAAATATTATACATTATTTTGCTTTAGAAAAACATTCATTACAAAATAATATTAGGCTTTTTCTATTTGATTTTCCAAATACTTGCCTCATAGGGTTGCAAATGTGACAAGGATACCACTTCATAATTCGACAGTAGCCTCTCTCCCTCCGGAAGTTTTGCCCTTTTCTTTTTATTTGGACTTAAATTTATTTCAACATATAAAATCTCATTTTCATCCTTCCGATAATAGGTGAAGAGGTTTTTCACCATTTTATTGGTGAAAATCACATCCCCATAAGGAATGACATTATGTTCTTTTCTAAGTGCTATTAATTTCTGATAAAAATTCAAAATGGAATCTTCATCATTTAACTGTGCATCCACATTACAATTTTTATAATCATGGTCCATCATAATCCATGGTTTGCCGGTAGAAAAACCTGCATATTCTTGATCCTCCCATTGCATGGGAGTTCTTGCATGGTCTCTAGAACCGGCTAAGACCTTTTTAAATGCCTTATCTTTATCCATACTCTTAGTAAGTTCCCTATAAAGATTTAAGGACTCAACATCCCTAAGATCTTCAATCGTTTTAAAGTCTTGATTAATCATGCCAAGNTCTTGTCCTTGATATATAAAGGGTGTTCCACGTAATGTTAGCAAAATTACTGCCAGCAACTTCCCAAGAACATTCCTATACTGTGGATCTGGATTTATCTTAGATATCATACGGGGATTATCATGGTTTTCAAAAAACAGCGAAGGATGACAGCAATTACCGTAGTTCTCCATCAAATCTATCATATATTTTTTTAAATAATTAAGATCATACCTATAATCATCAAATTTATAGTGACCCGGTGTTTCTAAATGATCAAAGGAAAACACCATATCCAGTTCATTTCGATCTTCTGCAGTCAGTAACTTACTCATCTCCATACCTATTCCTGGAGTTTCTCCGACGGTAAAAGCATTGTATGGCATAAATACCTTTTCCTTTAATTCACGTAGATACCGGTGGAGATTAGGTCCGTAGAAATAGTGTTCCATCCCATAAAGCCCCATCACTTTACCGATACTTTCACTGCCATCCGGTATGCCATGGCTCTTAGAAATATAATTAATAACATCTAAACGAAATCCGTCAACACCTTTTTCTAGCCACCACCTAATCATATCGTGTATCTCAGCACGTAAATTTTCATTTTCCCAATTTAAATCCATCTGTTTCTTAGAGAACAAATGAAGAGCATATTGATTCCTTTCCTCAACGTAGTTCCATGCACTTCCGCCAAAAATTGATGTCCAATTGTTTGGCTGATCTTTAAATATATAATAATCTCCATATTTAGAATCAGGTTCACTAATGGCCCTCTGATACCACTGATGTTCATCTGAAGTATGGTTTACTACCAAATCCATAATTAATCCCATGCCTCGATTATGAACCTCATCTAGTAACTGATCAAAGTCCTCCATTGTTCCAAACTCGTCCATTATTTTTTTGTAATCTCTGATATCATAACCATTATCATCGTTAGGCGAATCATAAATTGGTGAAAGCCAGATTGCATCAATTCCTAACTTTTTTATGTAGTCCAATTTACTGATAATACCTTGTAAATCCCCAATACCATCACCATTACTATCCTTAAAACTTCTTGGATAAATCTGATAAAATACTGCTTCCTTCCACCAAGCTTTTTTAATGGGGCCTTCATCAGCCCTTACTATTTCCTTTTCAGTATTTGACAGATTAAGTAATACATCTATAAATTCATCGTCCAACCTGTTTTTTAGTAATTTGGGCAAATCTTTTATCTTCAGATTGCCAATGATTGGATTATTAATGGCTTTTTTGCTGATTTTCATTTGTAAAAGAACACGATTAATAATATCACGGCCAATCGGATTTGCATATATTTCCTTAATACGACTGTTTTTTGTAAGCATTGCCTCAGCACTCCTTCTCCTTAGTAATCTTATACAGGTTGCTAAATNTATTCTTTTTACTTTAGGAACAACAGTAAATTACTTTTCCTTTATATTTGTAAGTGTTATAACAACTAANTCAGGGCGATTATTAATTCGAAAGGGTATAATACTATTTCCAAGTCCTCGACTAACTATCAGTTTGGTTTCTCCAACCCTATACAAGCCCTCTGTATATTTTGGAAAAAAGCCTTGATCCGGGGCTATAAGCCCTCCTATAAATGGTATCCTAAACTGTCCACCATGGGCATGCCCACTTAATACTAAATTAATAGAGTTTTTTTCATAAACATCAATTAATTCAGGTCTATGAGAAAGTAAAATTCTATAAGAGGCTTCTGTACTAACCATATTCTGCAACTTTGTGTTAACCATTGCTTTTACTTCATTAAGCAAATCGCTTTTAACTGTGAAATCCGGATCAGCAAGACCGATTAATTGTATAGCTGTATTACCCTCAAGAATGTTTACCATATTGTCGTCTAGTATTATTACTCCTGTTTGCTCTAGATGTTTTTTTAAGTCTTTATATTCCTCAGCCCATGCTTCATGATTACCCGTTACAAAATATATAGGTGCTACCTTAATTGCTCCTTCAATCAGGTCTAAGGCCTTTTTGATATCAGTGCTTCTTGAATCAATAATATCTCCTGTTATTGCAATTAAATCAGGTTTTGCTTCCTTAATTTTTTTAAGTAAGTTTTCTTGCTGCTTTCCGAATTCTTTATTATGTAAATCAGAGATATGAACTATAGTAAAACCATTAAGGGATTCTGGTATCAACTTATCTTCTATTCTTAGCTGGCTTACTTCAATTGAATTATTTCCCCAATAAATCCATATTAGAAGTACAATTAAACAGACTAATGCAAGAACTCTAATTACTATTCTTTTTTTGATTGTATCTGATTTATTCATATTTATAGTTCTATTCCTTTTTAAATTTAAATTATAATCTTATGTATAAGTATACCATATATTGCTTATATTTCAAATTTTATGTAACGAATATATAATATAGGTAAATTTTTGTATTTTTCTTATGCTAAATAATTAAATGATTTATTTGATTTAGCTTTAGCTAGGAAAATTTATAAGCAGATATAAATAAACACCTATTTAGAATAAGCCTCTAGAATATATTGTAGTGCTAATCCTAGTGTTAAACTAAATAGGTGTCTTTATATACTAAATTATGTAATTTTATTTTAGAATTACTATGGAATAAGCCGGCAAAGTTACTTTATCATCATCTAGTGTCACTTCTTCTCCATTTGCACTTAAGTATCCTCTTATATCCTTATATGTATATGCATTCTTTGGTACTGTTACAACCTTTTCTTCTTCTGAAATATTATATAACATATAGATTGTACTATCCTTGTAGGTCTTGGATATGGCACAGATATCTTGATCTGAAATTTCTGTCATGTACGATATTATCCCCCTGGCTATTTCCGGATTCTCATTACGGAGACGAACTGCCCTTTTATAATAATTATAAATCGATAGGGGATCTTTCATCTGCTTTTCAAAAGATCCGAAATGATGGTCAACCTTATCCATATCCTTAGGACCTTTTGTCATACCATTCTTCTTATAATCATCAAACCAATACATAGGTGCTCTCTTATTTTCATCTTTTCCGGCTCCGCTCATACCAAGCTCTTCACCGTAATAAACGAAAACATTTCCACTCATCATTAAATTCATTCCGCCAGCCATTTTTGTCTTAACCGGGTCGTACATAAAGTATCCTGCTGCCCTAGCTGTGTCATGATTTGTGAAAAAGGGAGCATCTATAGTACTTTTAGAGTATTGATCCAGTACTTTTTGAACCTGTATCATTGCTTCTCCAAATGCCTTAGCCGTATTTTCGAAACCTTTATAATTTAAAGTTTTTGTAATCTTTCCACTTTCCATTGCAAAAGCAAAATTAAATACACTGTCAATATTACTGGCATAATATCTGGAGAATGTTCCAAAATTAGTCCAAACCTCGGCTACCATATAATGATTTTCATTATAACTCTTTATAAAATCATTTAGCCATGACAGAACTTCACAATTTTTTTCCGTATCATCGGAGAAATAATGCAGTGCCGCATCAAGCCTAAAGCCACCTATGCCAAAATCAAGCCAATACTTCATTATGTCTTCAATATCTTTTCTTAAATCTGTATTAGCCAGATTTAAGTCGGGCATATTCTGACTAAAGACTCCTTCATAATACCAATCACCTATCCCCGTATGATAGTAATCGCTTCTATCCGGCTTACCCTCTACGAAGTTATAGTAGTCCACATAAGGGTTATGTTCCCTACATAATTTTTCATGTCTACATATTTCCTGTCCACAGGGGTCTATATTCAAGCTTTTAAGAGCCGATACAAACCATGGATGCATATTTGAAGTATGATTTATCACAAGATCAATAATAAGTTTAATTCCTCTTTTGTTACATTCCTCAACAAGTTTCTTAAAATCATCTAAAGTACCGTATTCCGGATCTATATCATAGTAATCTTGGACATCATATTTATGATAAGAAGCAGAGGGCATAATTGGCATAAGCCATATTCCGTTAAAACCAAGACTGGTGTCACTATCCTCTTTACCATCATTGATATAATCTAACTTCTCAATCAAACCATTAATATCACCGATGCCATCTCCGTTACTATCATAAAATGAATATAGAAACACCTCATAATATGTACGATAATTATCGTCAATTATATTTAATTTTTGACGGTACTTATACTCAGGCACTGTTATAGTCTGGGTGTTTTCTGATTGCTCTATAGGTTTCATAGTCGGCTCCTCATTTAATTGCTCTGATTCAGTCTTTTCAAGGTGTTTATTACATCCAATTAAAGCATACATTAAAATTATGATAAAGCCAAGATATTTAAGGAACTTCATACAAAATTCTCCATTCTAATTTTACTGCCATGAAAACCTTAACCCTTTACTGCTCCGGTTACACCGTCAGCATAGTATTTTTGCATGATAATAAACAAGATAGATATAGGTATGGATACTATAACAGCCCCCGCCGCAAATCTAGTGTACCAGGTCGTAATAAATTCATCCTCTAACATTTTATATAATCCTAAGGCAATGGTATATTTATCATAGTTATCTCCCATTATAACGCTTACAAATATGTAATCTGTCCAGGGTGCAAGAAAGGATGTCAATATTGTATATATAATAATTGGTTTAGACAGGGGTATGGTAATCTTTGTAAACACCTTCCACTTAGTGGCACCGTCAATCCATGCAGCTTCATCTATAGCTTTTGGTATAGTATCAAAGAAGCCCTTAGCAATATAGAAACCTAAGCCGGCTCCTCCTGAATAAACTAAAATCAAGGAAAGTAGTGACTGGGTTATATTAAGGCCCTTTAAAATATAATAGACCGCTATCATTGACATAAACCCTGGAAACATTCCCAATATTAAAGCCACATTCATGAAAGGTTTTCTCATCTTAAAACGTAATCTTGAAATAGAATATGATATTCCCAAAACATAGAAAGTAGATAAAATACATGAACAGATTGCTACAAACAAGGTATTCATAAACCACTTGGCATAATAAAACTGTTGTGTTTCGGTAAATAACTTAACATAATTATCGATTGTAAATGATTTAGGCCAAAAGTATGGGGTAAATGATCCTCGTTCACCACGAAAGGAGGTTATAACAATCCAAAAAATCGGAAAGAGCCATATTAATGATAGTATAAGCAAAAATAAATGAGAAAAAATATTTTTAGTTACTTTATTTATCTTACTACTCTTATGTGTTTTCATTATTGAAACTCCTCCTCCCGTTTATATGATGAGGTGAACCTATATGTAATTAGTGAAAAAGTGGCCGATAGCATAAATACAATAATACCTATGGCGGATGCATATGAATAATCTTTAGTGTTGCCTGTGGTAAGCCTATATAACCATGTAACCAGCAAATCCGTCTTTCCTGCCTGATAGTAATCTAGACTTAAAGGCCCTCCGCCTGTTAAGAAATATATAACATTAAAGTTATTGATATTACCAATAAACTGAGTTATCAAATATGGTGATGTAACAAATAGTACATAAGGCATTGTTATTTTTACAAATATTACAAAAGGATTGGCTCCGTCAACCTTTGCTGCTTCATATAATTCTTTCGGAATATTCTTTAAGATACCTGTAACCACCAACATAGTGTATGGTATACCAACCCATAGATTTACAACTACTACGGTAACTCTTGCCCAAGTAGGGTTTGATAAAAAAGGTAGAAATTCTTTTTCCCCGATAATACCCATTTCTTGAAGAAGATAATTAATAGGGCCGTCGTTTTTTAGCATTAGCCTTATAGCCAGTAGGGAGACAAACTGCGGAATTGCAATAGAAATAACAAATATAGTTCTCCACATACCCTTCAACTTAGTACCTTCACGGTTAATTAATAAGGCCAGTAAAATTCCACCGATATAATTTAAGAATGTAGCAAGTATTGCCCAAATAATTGTCCAGCCCAAGACCGGCCAAAATGTCTTGCCAATTTTCTGTCCTGATAATAGAAGTGTCTTAAAATTATCCAGGCCAACCCATGTAAATAAATTACCCGGTGGCTGATGAGCATTATCAAAATTAGTAAATGCTATTAATATCATAAAAAATAAAGGCAATACAGTAAAAAGTAGGATCCCCACTAAAGGTAGGGCCATTAGAGTTCTATACAACTTTTTATCAAAATATGAGGCCAGATCCATGGCAAAACTGGGAAGTTTTTTCCCTTGTTCTTGTAATTCTTGTGCTTCTTTTGCTGCATTAAGGTTAGCCTTCCATGCTACCAAAAAGACCACAGAAACAAAAATAGTCACAACACCGGCCAATAAAATCAGCATGGAGTTATCTCCCTTTTGAACCACAAAAATACCTAGGGTTTCATCCATTACCATAGTCTGTGTTTTAGTTCCCAATGTTCTAAGTCCAACCAATGCAGAGGCTCCGGCAGTTATCATATAGTACAGATAGACAAGTTCTATAAATAGAAACAAGAGTCCTTTTATGATTTGCCCTCTGAAAAGGTTAGAAGCACCCATAATTAGGAATGATAGTTTTGTAAGTAAATCTCCTTTTATAAATATCTTTCCTATTGAATTTCTTTTCTCAGTTTCTTTCCTTCCCTCTACACTTTTTCTATTCTTTCTCACACTATTCCCTCCGATTTATATGGTTCAAATCTAAAAAAAACATCATCATTAGTACTTAGCCGATGCGTAGATATTTTTGTATACAAGTACCGAATTAATTATCGGTACTTGTATACAATTTATAAAACAAAACATTAGATAGGATATAATATCAATTATATATAAACTACTTCATGTAAGTAAACAAGCCTATTAATAGCTATATTAATTTAGTGATGACAAAATACTGTTAACAAAGACATCAAGTTTTTCTTGAGCATTATCCTTTGTTATTTTTCCGCTTATAAGCTCATTACCAAAAGATTCAGCCGGAACCCAATAATTTGCCATCTGAGGTATTGATGATTGTAATGTTGAGAATGATGTTTGTAAGCTAAGTGCTGCTACCGCAGGATTCTCAAGAACAACAGGATCAGATGCCAAATTCAAGTTGGTAGGAGCAATACTTCTTACTTCAAAACGAAGTTTTTGATTTTCCTCATTGGTTAAGAACTCAGCCAGCTCCATTGCAGGAATAGGATGCTTAGTCTGGGAGTTAACACCTATTAGCTTAAAGTCTGCAAAGTTGCTTAACTGTCTGTCTTCCCCATTAATATTGATAGTAGGAAGTTTAGTTGCACCATAGTTTTCTCCTAGGGCTTCCTCTATTGCTTTTGCATTCCATGTACCTGAGCAAGCTGCACCAAGTGTACCGTTAGCAAAGGCATTTAAAATATTACCTTGATCCTCTTCTAAAAACTTAGGATTAGATACCAAATCAATCAGATAATTGGTTACAGCAAGACCGTTTGCATCATTAAATGTTACAGTATTAGGATCCTTTCCATCGGGACCAAATAAGGTACATCCTCCGGCAAAGAAGAATGCTGACAGATACCAACCGTTATTGATATCTACAGAGAAGTTCTTTACCCCTTCTCCAAGATCCTTTTCCATCATTTTCTCAAGGGAAAGTACTTCATCTTCTGTAAATTTGCTCTTATCATAATACATAAACCAGGAATTTGGTGTAAAAGGATAAGCATATAGCTGTCCGTCGATTGTTGCCGCCTGAATAGAAGGCTCTGAATTAGCAGCTTTTATGGCATCAATATTTAATGTTATTGGATATAAGAGACCGGCACTAACTAAATTAGCAGTTTGGTCTGAAGCAAAAGCAAATACATCTGCAGCCGCAGCAGGGTCCTTTGTTATCTCTGTAGCTGCTTCCTCTTCTGATACAACACCGAATTCAAATGTGATGTTATATTCCGGATGAGCCTTAGCAAATGCATCAGTCATTTGTTTCAATAAATCCTGCTCTTCCTGTGGTCCCCATACCTTTAGGGTTACATCCTCAACCTTTGTTTCTTCTTTATTATCCTCCTGATTATTTTGTCCCTGATTATCGGTCTGCTCACTGTTATTTTGGCTATCTGTAGCTTCGTCCTTACCTTTCTTACCACAAGCTGCCAGACTTGAGATAAGCATAATAGTCATCATAAATAGTGCTATAAATTTTTTGCTTTTTTTCATTATCTCTACCTCCCTTTAAAAATTACAATAAGATTTTCCTTTATGAATAAATATGTAAAAACATATTAATTCCATATTTCCCTTGCATAGTCTTTAATGGTTCTGTCACTGGAAAATTTACCTGCATTGGCTGTATTAATAAAGCATTTTTTTCTAAATGTCATAAGGTCGGAATAATCTTTATTTACTTGTAGTTTTGCTTCACAATAGGATATAAAATCCTGTAATAAGTAATATTGATCTGGCCTATGCCAGTCGGTGCCTTTTAATAATGAGTCATATAGTTCCTTAAACATTCCTGTACCTTTATCATCAAAAGTTCCGTCAATCAAAGTATCAATTACTCTCTTTATTCTTAAATCGTTTCGGTAAATTTCTACAGGATCGTAAGTATCTTTGATTTTTTCAATATCTTCTACTCTTGCTCCGAAGATATAGTTATTCTCTATACCCGCCTGTTCCACAATCTCAACATTAGCTCCGTCATAAGTTCCAAGAGTTACAGCTCCGTTCAACATAAACTTCATATTGCCGGTTCCTGAAGCTTCTGTGCCGGCTGTTGAGATTTGCTCTGATACATCTGCTGCCGGTATAAGTTTTTCTGCATAAGATACATTATAATTAGTTACAAATACCACCTGTAGCTTATCATTTACCTCGGAATCTGCCGCAATCATTTCTGCTATTTCATTAATATACTTAATTATTGCTTTGGCCCTGTAATATCCCGGAGCTGCTTTTGCTCCAAATATAAATACCGTAGGATTAAACTCTGTTATACTACCATCCTTAAGCCCATAATATATGTAGAGGATTGAAAAAGCATTTAACAATTGACGTTTATATTCATGAAGCCTTTTTATCTGTATATCAAATATAAAGTCAGGATTTATTTTGACANCTTCATGTTTATGGATATAATCAGCCAGTTGCCTTTTTTTAATCTGTTTTATNTCATCAAACTGCTTGATTACAGCCTGATCATCGGCAAAATTCTCTAGTTTTTTTAGAAGATCTAAATCTGTAGTCCAGGAACTACCTATTTTATCTGTAATAAATCCTGCCAGTTCCATATTGGCAAGGGCAAGCCATCTTCTCTGGGTAATTCCGTTGGTTTTATTATTGAAACGATTAGGATACAACTGATACCACTCATGTAGGGCATCATTTTTAAGAATCTCAGTATGTAATCTTGCCACACCGTTAATGGACCTACTTACGAATATGGCTATACGGGCCATATGGATAGTATCATCGTCAATAATTAAGTACTTCTTTTGCTCTTCTGAAGATACAACACCAAATAAAGTCAGCTCTTTTATAAGTTCATCATTTAGTTNAACTATGTACTTATATACCTGAGGTATCACTTCTTCAACTAAAGACACATTCCATTTTTCTAAGGCCTCTGCCATAATGGTATGATTTGTATAAGCAAAGACTTCTTTAGCTATACGAAGTGCCTTAGCAAATGTCAGCCCTTCTTTTTCTACTAATAATCTGATAAGTTCAGGTATAGCCAGTACAGGATGGGTATCATTTAATTGGAATATATATTCCTTAGAAAAGCTGCTAAAGTCTTTATCATATTTTTCTTTGTACTTTTTGATAACATCCTGTAAAGTGGCACTGGTAAAGAAGTATTCTTGCTTAATTCGCAGTTTTTTCCCTTCATCCATACTATCGTTTGGATATAAAAGACTGGAAATTGCCTCTGCTTCATTTTTGTTTTTTACAGCTTCATCATATTGCTGATTATTAAATAGTTCAAAATTAAAGGCCTCTATAGGCTCTGACTGCCAAAGCCGAAGGGTGTTAACGGTTTTTTTACCATATCCGATAACCGGCATATCGTAAGGAACAGCCCATACTGATTGGTCTTTGAAGTCTACCCTAATCTTTTCCTCTTCCCTTCTGATTGACCAAGGATCTCCGAACCTTTGCCAGTCATCAGGCAACTCCCTTTGAAACCCCTCTTCAAATTCCTGTTTAAATAAGCCATACTTATAGCGGATTCCATATCCATTTAAAACTATGCCATGGGTTGCTCCCGAATCCAAAAAGCATGCAGCTAGTCTTCCTAAGCCGCCATTTCCTAAAGCAGCATCCTCGATGTCTTCAAATATACGGATGTCAATATTGTGCTCGGTCATTAATTCAACAAATTGGTTTAAGAGCCCCATATTATACAAATTACTGTATATCATACGGCCAACCAGAAACTCCATAGAAAGATAACAAACTTTCTTCTTATTAGATTTTAATCCCCAGTCTTTATCAAGTAGCTTCATAGCAGCTTTAGAAACTGCATTATATAATTCAACCTTACTTGCCTCCTTGATAGACTTACCATAATCTAGCTCTAAGATTAGCTCTACATTTTTCTTAAATCCGTTATCCATTATTGCCTCCTAAATCTTTATTTTATGTATTAATTCGGCCATAGAGATAAGCCAGCTCATAGAGTGATTTTTCATTTATTAATTCATACTGGCTAGTCATTAGCCTCCACTGCCAATTGCCACCGATGGTTGAGGGATAGTTCATTCTTGCACTGTTATCTAGTTTTAGTAAATCTTGCATCTGTACGATAATTACATCTGCAACACTGGCATATAATGCTCTTATTATAGTATCAGGCAAGGTTTCGACTTTCCCATTAAAATACTTACATATAAACTCCAACTCATCAGGATTCTTTTTTTCTAAATAACCTACCAGGGTTTCATTATCATGGGTTCCTGTATATGCAACTACATTAGAAGTCTTAAAATTATGTAATAGATAAGGATTATCTATGGGACCATCTAGACCAAATTCCAGAATCTTCATTCCGGGAAAACCTGTCTCTTCAATAAGCTCTATGACATTGGGGGTCAAAACCCCTAAATCTTCTGCTATAATTTTTGCTTCTCCAATGGATTCCATGATAATATCTGTAAGCTTCCTGCCGGGACCCTCTTTCCAGCAACCATTAACAGCTGTCTCATTTTCTGCCGGAATAGAATAATAGTTAACCATTCCTATAAAATGATCAATACGAATAACATCATAAAGTGCGGCTGAAGCCTTCATTCTTTCTCTCCACCAGGTAAAATCATCTTTCTCCATAACATCCCAACGATATAAGGGATTACCCCATCTTTGACCATATTCTGAGAACAAATCCGGCGGAACACCTGCCACATTAATAGGATTCTTTCTTTCATCCAATTCAAACTGTTCATGATGTGCCCATACATCAGCACTATCCATTGCTACATAAAGAGGAATATCACCTATTATCTGAATTCCTTTACTATTGGTATAGGCTTTAAGCTTGTTCCACTGCTCATAAAACTTATATTGCACAAAAGCCCAGAAGTTAATTTCATCCTGCAGTAAATCCTGATATTTTTCTATTGCTTCCGGCTTTCGATTTTTAATATCATCATCCCATAAAAGCCATTCATGATTATCGAAGTGGGTTTTTACAGCCATGTATAAGCAATAATCTTCAAGCCAATATCCGTTATCTTTACAAAAATCCAAATATTCTTTTTTATTCTTATGACTACTTCTTAAATAGGCGGTTTTTAAAATCTTAAACCTGCTCTTGTATATTAATCCGTAGTCGACCTTATCTTCAGATACCTGCCACAAGTAGGCATCTATTTCTTCTTTCTTTAATAACTGCTCCTCTACTAAGAAATCCAAATCAATAAAGTAAGGATTGCCTGCAAATGCCGAAAAGGATTGATAAGGGCTATCCCCATAACTGGTAGGTCCTATAGGTAGTACCTGCCAATATATAGATCCGATTCTCGTAAGAAAATCAACAAATTTATAACTTTCTTTTCCTAAGGTGCCTATACCATAATTTGATGGTAAAGCACTAATGGGAAGTAAGATTCCAGCACCTCTATTTAAATAGCTCTTGCTATATGTAATCTTTTCCATTTTGCACGCTCTCTCTATAATTAATATGTTATTTTCGTAAATTTTCGAAACTATATAAATACAATAACATCCAAATTAAACTTTGTCAATCACTTATGGTTAAGTTTAATATTTTTTTAAAAATATTAGCACTAAATTAGTAATATTGTAGATATAGAAGCATTATATGGCTTATTTTTAGCATTTTTTAATATTTTTAAATATAGTTATTGATTTTTAAATTTATAAGCATTATAATCTTTATGATGTATTTTTTCGTAATTTTCGCAAATTGTTAATCAGAATTGACAAATTAACATTTTATAATAATGATACTTATAAGATAGGAATCTATAAAATAAATGGATTGAATATTTGGGAGGGATAATCCATGGTTACAATAAAGGACATTGCAAATAAATTAGGGATTGCTGTAAGCACTGTATCAAAAGGTCTAAATAACGCCAGTGATATCAGCGAAGAAATGAGGCAGCTTGTATTAGATACTGCCATTGAAATGGGTTATACCTCTAAGAAGATGAAAGATTCAGGCAACAGAAAAGTGTGTATCTTAATAGAAAATATGGACTATGAAAATATAGACCAATTTGGCTATGAGATTATAGTTGGATTTAAATTAGCTGCTGCCAGAAGAAAATGGGATGTTCATGTGGTTCCTACAAATCTGAATATGCAAACTGAAGAAAAATATGACACCTATATGTTAAGAAATAATTTCAGTGGAGCTTTTTTATTGGGCTTTACCTTACATGACGATTGGGTTAAACAATTGAACAAAACAAACTTCCCTACTGTTTTGCTTGATAATTATATCGAAAGAAATCCCCATGTAGGCTATGTAGGAACGGATAATTATGAAGGTATCGATTTGGCTGTTAACCATCTTTGCAAACTGGGACATAAAAAAATCGCCTTCCTAAATGGTTCAAAAAATTCTATGGTATCTGAACAACGTAGACAGGCCTTTGTTAATAGTATGATAAAGCATGGCCTTGTACCGGAAGAAGAATTAATTCAATATGGATACTATGTACCGGACTGTGCTAAGGATCATGTACCATCATTTTTAAAAAAGGGTGCTACTGCTATTATGTGTGCCAGCGACCTTATTGCTACCGGTGTAATGACAGAAGTATCAAAACATGGGTTAAAAATTCCTGATGATATCAGCATAGTAGGATTTGATGATCTACCCATAGCCTCTCAGTTATCCCCGGCCTTAACTACCATTAGGCAAGATAGGAGTGACTTGGGAAAAAGCGCCTTTTTATTGCTGGATGGCCTTGTACACGGTGTTTCGACCAGTAAGTTATTATTAAGAGCAAAACTTATAACCAGGGAATCATCCGGTTCTGCAAAATACTAAAAAAAAATTAATAACAATTCGTGTAATAAAGAGCTTTAGCCTGTAATAGATAATCTAAAATACTATTACAGATCATAAGGCTCTTATTTATTTCTATTTTAAACCATAATTTTTCAATTTTCATCTTTTTTACTCTTCCATAATTAGACATTTTATATTATAATAATGACAGGTTCCATTTTATGTAATCTTTTGTAATAGAGTGTATGGCTTTTACTTGACATACACAAAAAATTTATAGGAGGTAAAAATATGAAACGGAAGATTTTAGCTTTTCTAGTAGTATGTGCACTAATCCTACCGGCAGTAAATAAGATTCCGGTACCAAAAGCAGCTGAAACATTAATTTACGATGACTTTGAGACTGATTTGAACGGATGGGGCCCCAGAGGGGAAGACGAAATAGTTGAACTGAGTACAGAAGAGGCTTACTCAGGAAAGCAAAGTGTTAAAGTAACTAACCGCACAGAGACTTGGAACGGCCCCATGTGTGACAAGACCGATGAACTAGAACTTGGGGTAACTTATAACTTCAGCATTTACGTCAAGTATGTAGGTAATTCTTACTCCAACACACAGAATTTTAGCTTGCAACTTCAGTATAATGACGGGGTAGATGACAGGTACATGAATATTAAAACAGCACCTGTTTATAAAGGACAGTGGACTCTCTTACAAGGTGAATATACTGTTCCCACCGATGCAACAGATGTACATATCTATGTAGAGACTGAATTTAAAAACTCCCCATCTAGTCAAGATTTAATGGATTTTTATATTGATGATTTTAAGGCTGTCCCTGCGACCTTGCCTGAAATTGAAACTGATATTCCCAGTTTGAAAGATGTATTCAGTGATTACTTTTTAGTAGGTGGGGCATCTACTGTGCCTGAATTAGGCCCCGCTCCTGCTAAAGAACTTATATTAAAGCACTATAATTGCCTTACTTTTGGTAATGAACTAAAACCAGATGCTGTTTTAGACTATGACGCAACAATTGCATATATGGAAGCAAACGATGGGGATCAAGTAAATCCTCAAGTTAACTTAAGAGCCGCCAGAGCATTATTTGAATTTGCACAAAAATATAACATACCTGTAAGAGGTCATACTTTAGTATGGCATAATCAGACTCCCGATTGGTTCTTTAGGGAAAACTACTCTCAAGATTCATCAGCTCCTTGGGCTTCAAAGGAAGTTATGCTTCAGAGATTAGAAAATTATATTAAAAATGTAATGAATCTCATAGAAGAAACTTATCCGGATGTTGAAATTTATGCATGGGACGTTGTAAATGAAGCAGTTGATCCCAATACTTCTACCGGTATGCGTAATCCCGGATCCAATAATGTAACATCAGGAAATTCTCTTTGGATGCAGACAGTAGGTAAAGATTTTATTGAAAAGGCATTTGAATATGCCAGAAAATATGCACCGGCCGGCTGTAAGCTCTTTTATAACGACTACAATGAATATGAGGATAGAAAGAGCGATCTTATCTATGATATTCTGGCAAATCTTAAGAGTAAAAACTTAATAGACGGAATGGGAATGCAATCACACTGGACTATGGAATATCCTAGTATCAATATGTTTGAAACAGCCGTTAGAAAATATAATAAATTAGGACTTGAAATTCATTTAACCGAAATAGATATGAGACAACCTAATAATGACTCTTATTCCTTAAATGCACAGGCAGCCCGTTACAAAACATTTATTAATAAGGCTGTTGAATTAAAGAAAGAAGGAATGAATATTACTGCTATTATATTCTGGGGTGTTACTGACAAAACCAGTTGGTTAGGAGGATATCCTTTACTCTTTGATGGTGATTATAAAGCAAAACCTGCTTTCTATTCAATTATAGAAGATTATAAGGATGGGACACCTACTATAACTCCTACTCCTTTGGTAACTCCTACACCTACTCCTTTAGTGACACCTACCCCAACACCATCAGTAACTCCGGCTCCTGGGGATGCCAGACCGGTCGTAACTGTAAAAACTTCAAATAGCGGCAACACCGTTAGTCAAAACTATACCTTAACTGCAGAGGGTGGTACTATTGATTTATCGAAAGTAAAGATAGTTTTTACAGCTGACGGTATGAGCAATGAAGAACAAAATCTATGGTGTGATCATGCAGCTTTACAGTTAAATACTAATCCATTTTATGTACCTCTTACAGATAAAACAAAAGGTGAAATTACAAATCAAAGCCTAATTCTTACCATTGATAGCAATACAACATTAGAAGCCGGTCAAGGTAAATTCGTAGCAGATNTTCGGTTTGCTAAAAAAGACTGGTCCAGTTATGATACACTTACCAATCCTATAGTAAAAGTTTATTATGATGGACAACTTGTGCAATAATAATAAGGGGGTACTGTAATACAGTACCCCCTTATTATTATTATTAAAAGTAATAGATTTTCACAATTATTCTAGTTATTTAAACTTATCATAATACTCATAAAGCTTTTGTACACCATTTTCCAAAAAATAATAGTGGCGTATGTAAAAAAACAACAAAACAATTAATATTCCAGATAGGTAAAACATAAGATCAGCTTCCCAGGCCATAGAGCCAAAAACAAACAATATAGTAAAAAAAGCAATAGCAAGAGTAACTATAAGGTGAATTAATCTTTCATGCTGAAAAAAGCCTATTTGCCTTAACATATTTGCCTTTAAAGTAGTCTTCTCATCATCTGATAACTTCTTAAAATCTATGGCTTCTAGATATTCTAAATATGTTTTTAATCTCTTTCTCATTTGCATATCCTCCATTTAATATAATATAAAATTCATAAATAAACTTAAGTTAATAATATTCTAACATTAATAAACAAATTTTTGAAACTAGTTTTTCCAAATACTAAAGAAATTTTGCAGTTTATGATAGATGGAAATGGTATCTATATAGAAAGTAATATCTAATGAAACTAATTGCCATCAAATGGTAATTGTGGTATATTCTGTCACTTTAATAAATAACAATGACTTTTTTAATCATTTTNTATCTTGTTTTGTTATTTTCACAATATTGAATTGAATTTTTTGTCGAATTATGTTATATATACTGTATAAAATATAAATGAGAGGTAATATATTATGCTAGTTGAACAAACAAGAAGAGTAAACAAAATAGTATTTAGAATTATCTTACTGACATCTTTTCTCCTGATTATGGGACTTCTTTCTCAGTTGATGTTTTCAATTCTACCAATANCAGCATGGATTAGTGTATTTCCAATTTGCTGTGTATTGTTTCACTTAATAGGTTGCATTGTAATAATTCGTAACGAAAAATGGTCCAGTTATTTGAAATATTTTATTTCAATAGTATTTTCTTTTACATATTCTTTTATTCTTTTTACTTCGGTTAACAACAGTACTTATCCTATCATGATTCCTATACTTTTTTCATTAGTTCTTTATATGGATAAAAAGATTATGATTGGAACAAGCTCTGTTTTCCTATTATCTAATATAATCAAAATTATTATGATGTTATCAGCAGCTGATTTTTCTATTTCAGACAGTATAATGATAGAGGGTATTATAAGTATTATAGTTTTTATGTTATCAACCACAGGAGTAAAATTATTGATTGCTTTCATGGAGGAGAACACACAGGCAATCCAATTAACATCCAATCGAAATAAAGAATTGGCAGATCATATGTTAAAAGCGGGAAGGCAAATTAAGGAGAATGTAGAAGTATTAAATGAGGTTATGGAACGTGTCTCAGAAACATCTAATATTATTTGCCACGCAATGAATGATATATCTAATGGTAATCAAGTAAATATAGAATCAATTGAACAACAATCAAGGATGACACAACGTATACAGAATATGATTTCTAAAACTTATGATGTCACTCGTGAATTGGTTAATATTGAAAACCTTATTAATCAGGCCATCGAAGCTAATTCAAATAAAATGAAAGAATTAAAATCTGACGCAGATATTTCAACTAAATCCAGCGAGAACATGAAAGACTCTGCTGATACATTATTATCAAAAGCAGATGAAGCGAAACATATTACTGATATTATACTAAACATATCAAGTCAGACCAACTTACTGGCTTTAAATGCTTCTATAGAGGCAGCTAGAGCAGGTGAGGCTGGAAAGGGATTTGCAGTAGTAGCAGAAGAAATAAGAAAATTATCTGGTCAGATAAATAATGCCACATCAGATATAACAAATATTTTGAACGAGCTATCAGAGATATCACTCTCTGTATATGAAAAGTCAGTATCAAATCAGGAGATATCTAATAAACAAAGTACAACCATAGATAGTACAACTAAAGAATTTGAAGGTCTCCAAATCGAGTTTCAAAGGATGAAAACAGATATAGAACAAATGGATTCAATGATGTCTGAAATATTAGAAGCAAACAGTCAAATCGTAGACAGTGTAAATATACTATCTGCAAGCAGTCAACAAGTAACAGCTTCTGTAACCGAGAACTATAATAATAGTCTTAATAACGTTGAAATTGTTAAAGAAGCCGAATCTGCTGTAAATTCTATTCAAAAAGAATTAGCAACTATATCAGATATCATGAACGAAAATGATAAAACAAGCTGATAAATTATGGTAGTTTAATAGAGGTTTGTCTTAAGTAAAAAGTGACTCTTTCTAGTCAAGAATTGATATATAATTCTAGATTGGAAGGAGCCTTTTTACATATTTAGCAAACGAAACACCAAGGGAATTTCTATTCCCCTTGGAAATGCGATAAATATATTGATCTAAAATTTCAGCTTCTGTATTATAGGTATGTGGTGTGCTTATGCCGAAAAATAACATCATCTTTCCTCCTGTTCATTATATTAATGCACAAGTTGTCAGTTTTATTGCATTAATTTTATTTTTTTTATTTTAGTCAGGAGTTATTAAAAATAATAAGCGTGTTTCTATGATTATATCAAAGAAACACGCTTACCTTACAAATCCACTTACATGATTCCGCTAATAAATAAGGCTTATTTAAAATTATCTAACCAATCTTTAAATTCATTAACAACATTATCGGTAAAAACCTCAATAAAGTCAGGTGTAAAAAATAAAGAAGGGCCAATTTTATTATCCCTATGCCATTTATAGCTTCTAGATAAAAAATTATATATATCCTCTTTTTCATATCCAAAATTATTTTCATATGATGTCATAGGACATGAAATAATTTTTTCCCACAAATCTTTACTCCAATCTCTATTGTGATATAACCATGCACCGGCTAGACTTATTTCATATCTATATGGCCTAAACCAAGTATCTTTCTCAAATCCTTCCTTAAACTTCTTCATCGGATATGTATCCCACTTATAGTCTAAATATAGATGGAGCAAAACTCCCCTATTAAAATCATCATTTATATTAATAGTATTAGCCAATTCTTTTAAGGCATTAAGCCTGTCTTTTCTATCTCTAAAATGACTTCTATCTTTTTCTTTCCATTCACTAATTATATCAGGGACAATATTCCCAATAAAAAAAGCTACTGATGATTTTGGATCATATTTATATGCCGCCAATAGATGTATCATTGAGGAAGGCATTTTTATAACACCTCTTTCCTACTAGCAATTATATAATAGATTTCCGCTTTCTTTTATGTTTTGCTCTCTAACATTCCTAACATTAAAAAACTTCTGCCTCATCCGGTATACCTAAAGCTCTATAGCATAAAATAATCCAATAATCTAAATCTGTATTTGAACCCATTTTATCTTTTATAATTATAAAATGTTCTAAAGCTGCTTGATAATCCTCATTTTCATAATATAATTTTCCATCCTCCATAAATCAAATACAAAATTTAGCTCTAATTTTATAATTTCATTATTTTCTATTTATATAACTTTCTATAGAGTCGATAAATAAATCTAAAAATGATTCTTCACCAAAGGTATTGAATTTAAAAAATACAGCTTGGCTACCTCCTGAGGTAATGGCTGAGACAAAAAGCTCATTACCCACACCTAATACGGTAACGTTCATACTAACACGATTACCACCGGTCATACTATATCTTTCATAAACCCTTACAGCCATTTTAGTATCATTAATAGATATGGTACTTCCATCTTCATAACTTACAGAAATACTGCCATTTGAAATATCTTTGTGTATCCAACCAAGTAATTCATCAAAATTTCCTCTTAATCTTTTTTCATACTTTGCCATATTATAACTCCTTATAAAATACTATGTTAGTAGCAAACCTTAGTTGATTTTACCTTATATTGCTATTTTAAGTCAAGAGCTTTAATAATTTATAAAATAGTAAAACATAAATAAAATGATAATCATCCCTGCTCTACTATTTCCTCATATTACCATCAATTTTTAAACTTACAGTACTATCCCAAATACTAAATCATCTAAGATATATGAGTACTCTTATCCCATGTATAACTTTGTAAAGTAATATCTTATTGTAACATTCTCTAACAGAGCCTCACTTTTCTTTATATAATCTACAGAGATCCGCTCGTCCCTAGATTACTTATCAACTTCTTTACCAGGTATAGCCTTAATATTTCCGTATAAACTATCTTCCATATATAAACATAATGTTTCAAAGAAAAATAGAGTTGTTTATAACTGTTATTGGAAGTTTTGCCAATTTTTTTCCAATTACGTCATGTTATTATAATGTTTTTTATGATAATATTTAACTAGATATAAGTAATGGTGCACCTAGATTACAAATCATTACAATAGGAGATGGCAGTTATTGTTAATAATAAAAAGAAATATGTATTAGATTTTACAACTGAAAATGGTAGTAAATACTATTTTGATGGTATTACAGGAACAATAATTCCAATAAATAATATAATGGAAGATATTGTAGAAATGTATCCACAGTATAATACAGAAGAAATTAAAATAAAATTAATGTCAAAATATCCAATTGAACAAATACAAAGTTGTATTTCATTTATTGAAAGATGGGTTTGTTATAAATACAAATGAATATGAACTTAACCAGGAAAAATTAAATGAAGTGTATGAGTTTGATATAACTTTATGTATTACAGTATTAGATTATATAAAAATATATGGTGATAAAAATGGAAAAAATTTAGAGAATAAGATGTATAAAAACATAAAAAACATACTAGATATTGGGATATCATTAGAAATATGTGTTTTGGTTGACAGAAAGAACGACAAACTTTTACATAAATATAATACTATTCTACCAAACAAAATAGAGATTGCTGAAA